>AUXO013626540.1_pt1 | contig 12643 bp, 12 predicted proteins | sample 768731 | NCBI WGS metagenome assembly AUXO01 (sample SAMN02715735, study PRJNA202380) | gut metagenome | biome: sheep rumen | host: Ovis aries | place: New Zealand: Palmerston North | reverse complement strand
CTGATGAAGACCTTCCCCCAGGAAGCCGAAGAACTCTTCGTCGCCACCGAGCGCAACGCCAAACTGCGCTATGAAGGTTACAAAAAGCTCTCCGAGCTTTAATCGTCCGTGGTGCGCGTCGCGACGCAATGGGAGCAACGCATAATAGCTCCATCAGCAAGCTGATCTGTCCGGCTTGCACCAACAACAGCAAAGGGTGTCCCCATCGGGCACCCTTTCATTTTACTATTCAATAGATACGCCATTTGTAACGCTATTCAATATTATTTTGAACGCCATTTTCTTTGTTTTGAACGCCATTTTCTTTGTTTTGTGTGTTGCAATATCATTGCAACCATGAACGCCATTTTCTTTACATTTGCATTTCACGTTTCACATTTCACAAACTAAGCGCCCACAGACCCAAATCCGTGGGCGCGAACATCCATTCACATTCTCTTTCGGAATCGAACAATTCCTTTTCTGCCGTTGGCCAGCCGTCCTTCAGCCACCTCTTCTACAAATCCTGCCAGCTTCCATTGATACACCACCGTTCTCACGGGTGTCTCCACACTCTGCGACGACAACTGCTGCTCCAGTTGTGTCCGTGTGAATTCCTCGGGCAACGCTTTCAGAACATTCTCCCAGCGGTTGATGTTGCTGCCCGTTCCTTCCACCTGGAATCTCAACAGGTGCTGGTTGAGCATCGAATTGGCTACCCATGTGGCGAATTGGCACACGTTCTTCCTGATGGTCGGTGTCCCCTTTTCGTCCCACAAGAACCATGCAATCATTCCCGCTCTAAACCCCACCACCGCTGCACGTCGGCAGAAGATGTCTCTCGTTCGGTCGTTCTGCCGCAGGGCTTCCACCTGCTGGCTCTTGATCCACGCCGCCAGCGCGGTATTCAGCCAGTCGAGTTTCATCACGTGCTCCTGCTGCACCTCGCCGCCTTGCAGCGTCACCTCGTTCAGCTTTTCTAACCCCACGTCCACTATTCGTTTCTGCTTCGCGTCAAACACACCCCATACCGGCATCGGCTTTCCGAATTGGTCGGGCAGAGTAACGAAAAGCACTCGCGAAACCAAGCCATCTTCCACATCGGGATAGAATCTCCGCATCGCCCTCGGTGTCCCGCTAAACAGGCAGTTGTAGTACAACGCCACATTGCCGCTCCATGAGTTTTCGCTGGCGTAATCCTGTCCGTACAGCCCGTTGTCGAAAGCCACTCGCAACGCCTCTGAGAAGTTGGAGAAGCCCCTGCAGAACGCTTTATGCACTGTGTCGATTTCCTCGCTCAGCGCGAATAGGTGCAGTCCTTGTGCCGCATCCATTCGCTTCAAGAGCATGGTTATCGACATCGTGGGCGGAACGTAGCGGATGATGCCCTTCGGCTTCTCGCCAATCTCCTCGCGCTGTTTCTCGGTGATTTTGGTATTGGTGAGCTTTATCTGCTGCATCTTCTCGTTCCAAGCCCGTTCCCGTTCACGCTCCACCTCATCGCTCGCTATCATTCGTGCCAACTCGTATTTCGTCAGCATCACGATAAACGACTTGCCGCTGGCTTGTGGAGCCTCCAAGCTGACCTGAAACGATGGCGAATGTACTTTGCCGTCCAGATATTCAGCCCGCAGTCGCGACCCTAAAGCCCCAAGTATCGGCAACTGACACAGCACACAGGCACTCTTGAAGTCCTCCGGCGCAATCTCCGCCCACTGCCTGAATATCGGTGGCAGTGGCGGCATCTTCTCTGTCGAGGTGATTACTTCGGGTATCTCTTCCTCTTCGTTGCCAACGATTTTGGCTTTCTTGTCGATGATCTCCAGCGTCTCTTGCAGGTCTTTCGGCAGGTTCTGTCCGCGTGAGGTGGCCAGCGAGTGGCGCACAATTTCCTTTACCTCGCTTTCGGGCAATCCGTAGTTCGGCATCACCCGCAGCATCGTCGCCTCGTTAAAGTCGGTGATGTAGCGCAGCCTCAACGCCAGCTGATAGAGACGCACGTTTCTCTCCCCTTCAGTCGGTTCCCCACCAGTATGGTAGAACCACTCGCGGATGATAGTCTCATACAGCACACCCTTGTAATCGGTAGGCCCACCAAAGAGACCTTCCCTTTGGTCGCCCTTCTCTACCGTGCCTGTCGCTTCTCCGGCAGGTTTCACTGTGCCCGCCGATTCGGTCGGCGGATTCTGCCCATTGGCCCCATTCTCATACACGCACCCATCCTCAGGTACTTCTTGCCAAATCCCTTTCGCGTCCATAAAGTATGTATAGCTGTCGTGCACCAGAAACGAGCATCGCGCCCAATCCTTGCACACTCCGTCAAACTCCACTTTGAGGTTTGCCGCCAGCCATCTTTGACACTCCTCGATGCTTTTCAGCGTCGGCAGGCATTTCGCCACAATCCGCACCCCGTGTCTTGAGGCCGTCATCCCTGCGTACACTATCCCTAATTCCTTCACCCTTCCGGCAATCTTTTCGGAGTAGAGTTGGTATGGGTTTTCCACATGGTCGATGTCGAGCATAAACAGCCCGCTCGGTTCGGCCTCTTTCGATACGCGTCTGTTCGGGAAGAACGCCTGCCATGTGACCACCGGCAGACCTTTCTTCAGTTCCCCGCGTTTGTCGGCATTTTCTTCGGCGGCGATGTCGTTGCAGAGCCTCAACAGCTCCGCACTATTCGCCACTTCCAGGTACCTCTCGTAGGTACATTCCTGCCCCTTCTGTGCTTTTGCACTTTTGAATATGGAGAACTTCATTTTACCCTCCTTTCTACGTCGGCCTTAATCATTGTCGTAATCTCGCGCACTTCTGCCAGTAGCAGTTCGCGCAAGTTCTTCTCGTTCCCCATGCAGCGGAATGTCACCGTGTATGCTCCGTCGGGACGGCGTACATACCTTGAATGTAACGTACGCCCAATCTCCACGCTCCTCGGCCCTCGTGGGGCGTTCTGCGCAAAGAGGATTTCCCCCTTGTCGCTGTTCAGGAACACTTTGCCGTGCAGCAGCCTTTTCTCTACAGCCGCATCGCTTGTGTACATATCCACACAGATGTCTTTTACTCTCCTGTAAATCGGAGTCTTTGTGTTTTTATTCGTTGCCATGATTCTTTGATTTTTAATTGTTGATTTTGTCCCATTTCATGCGGTAGGTCGCATCTACCGTCATCAGGCTTTCGTGCCGTGTGAGCATCTTGCTCACTGTTCCTTGGTTGGTACCCATTATTCGGGCCACAACCTTCTGTGTCATCAGAGGCTGTTTCATCAGCGCAGCCGCCATCAGACAGCGGGCATCTACAAGCCCCTGTCGGCGGCAGCTGCTCCGAAGATCTTGCTCCGTCACTCCCAGCCTTTTGAGGACTTTCTGATATAGCATTTCGTTTGTCATTTCTCGAAAATGTTTTGGTGAATAAACCTTGTTGCTTTTGAATTCGAATTCGTCGGCAAAAGTACAGCCATAAAAACAGAAAAACCTCCTACAATGACCCATTGTAGGAGGTTAAACGGTTAGGTTATCAGATGTTTACTGCTTGAACAATTTTTCAATCTCCGCTTTCCGGCGTATTGTGGTTTTGCATTGTTTGTAGTCGTTATACGTCAATCTGAGGTTATCTTCACCAAACAACGCTTCAAACGGCTTCCACGAAATGGCTATATCGCCGTCGTGGTCTTTCCTGTCCGAAAGACCGAACTTGTGACTTGCCACCGATGCGAAGTAGGCCGCTTCTACCTTAACATTCCACTTGTACTGCCACCCTACTTTTGTGCAAAAACCTTGTTCTACGGCTTTCTGCATGATAAGCATAAAGCCGCTGTTGGTCGTGAGTGGGGTTGCTTTTCGTTCCGTTTCGTCCCCTATCACCACCGTTGCTTTGTCTATCGAGAGGTTCACTATCTCGTTATCGTGCACGTCCACATAGTTTCCCTGCACATATACCGTATTCCCTGCCATATCCTATTTGTTCAGTTTTACCCCACCATTGTCGTGTATATCGTTATAGTTCCCGTTTACCGTTACATTCTTGGGCTCCGTCTGTTCGTCGTCCAAACTGTCGATGGCTGCCGACAAATCCATTGGCAGCGCAAGCCCGTTGGCATTGGCGATTTCCAATACGGCCGTCTTTGCAAACGCCCGCTTGTCTGCCGTCTTGCGTTTCGAACGGTTGACGTATGCGCTCAATGCTTTCAGCAAAGCCTCCTCAGACGACTTCTTGGCCACTCCGGCAGACAATTTGCTCATCTCGGCCAGTTTCATCTCCAGTTCCGATTTTTGCCTTTTCTCTTCGGTCAGTTGCTGCTGTAGCGACTCATTTTCTTCTTGCATCCTTTTGTTCTCCGTGAGCATTTCATCCATACCGTCCATCAGCCGAAGGTATTCAGCCATCTGCTCCATCTTCTCGGCCAATCTTTCACGCTCTTTTTCGAGTCCTCTACGTGCATCACGAGCCATCTCCATATAATCAATAATATCTTTCATATCATCTTTGATTTTGTGCGACAAAAATACACACAAGGCATTGAAAATCCTTGTGCATATAACTAGTTCTATATTTATTATTTAGTTGCAAAATTACGCATAATCTTCCATATTTGCACTGTTAAGTTTTTAACATCCACCCGTTAGCGCACGTTTCCTTCGGTAGATGAAAGAAAATCCCTGTTAAAAAATATTCTGCCTTCTGTTGGTATCATCAGCCCTTAATCCTTAATTGGGTGAATTTAATTATTTTTCCGTTTCGGGAATAATGCGTATCTTTGCAATTTCAAAATATGTTCAAGGTCACAACTTGTGACCTCAAACAAACGAGGATATGGCAAAGAAATCGAACAATATAGCGACACCAAAGGGCAATACTCAGAAGGGCAACCGTCGCAAAAAATGCGACAGTTCAAATTTACTGCCAGCTGTAGTTGACGACCAATCCAACGTAGCAAAGGACACAAAGGCTGTTGCAAAAAGCAATAAGGTGGTCGCAAATTGCGACCACCTCCTGACAATCACGCCAATAGAAGATATGATAATAACCCTTCGTGGTGTTCAGGTGATAGTCGACCGCGACTTGGCAACACTCTATGGTGTTGAAACCAAGCGCATGAACGAGCAGGTCAGACGCAATCTCAACAGATTTCCTTCCCGTTTCCGTTTTCAATTGACGAAGGAGGAGGTCGATGAGGTGGTCGCAAATTGTGACCACCTCCTGAGTATCAAGTATTCACCGACGCTTCCGTATGTATTCACCGAGCAGGGAGTGGCCATGCTGGCATCGGTTCTCCATAGCGATACAGCCGTCGATGTCAGCGTAAAAATCATGGATGCTTTTGTAGCCATGCGTCATTTCATTGCCTCCAACGCACAGGTGTTTCAGCGGCTGGAGGTCATCGAGCATCATCAGTTGGAGATGTCGTCCCACCTGACGAAGAATGACCATCAAATTGCGGAAATCTTCAAACGGCTCGACCAAGAGAACACCACCCCCACACAGGGCATCTTCTTCGACGGCCAGATTTTCGATGCCTACACTTTTGTTTCCGACCTCATCCGCTCGGCCAAGAAGAGCATCGTCCTCTTCGATAACTATGTAGATGATACCGTGCTGACGATGCTCGACAAGCGCAAGCCCAAGGTGACGGCCACCATCTATACCCAGAAGGTCAAACAGCAGCTTTCGCTCGACCTTGCGAAGCATAATGCTCAATACCAGGCTATCGACGTAAAGCAGTACGACCGTGTTCACGACCGTTTTCTTAAGCCAGACGAGCAATACCAAGCTCGCTTGAGGATTGCCGTGGCGTGAAAACGAGGTGTGAAACACACCGCTACCTATGCATCGACTGGTATGCCCCGCGAGCTTGATGAGCGAACACCGTCTATCATATCGGTGCCTCTTTGAAAGACCTCGGCAAGCGGTGGTTCTCTTTCAACAAAATGGAGATGACCGCAAAGGAACTGCTGGGAAATGTGAAGTAACAATTTCCTTTTTTTGCTTTTCACATTTCACATTATACGATTGTTCCTTTCGGCTTATGTGTATATGCCTCTATCGAAAACCCACATTTAGTGTGGGTAATACCTATTGGAATGTCTTTTCTTCCATTCATTGTTTTTTCTGATACATTCGTTTGTCCAAAGGATAAATGAACGTAGTGCATTTTGATTTTGTGAGGCATAATACATCCTATTGTCGGCACGTTTTATGGCAAGAATACACTCTTCTTTAATCTCACGACCTCCATCCAAAAACGGTATTCTAAACCAACAAACGCTTTTTAACTCTGTTGAGTTGTTATGGGGTATGATGGGTAATAGCATATCGGCATAATTGCCTAAATCATAGCTTTTCGCCCATTCTGTTAGTGATGGCCAGCATTCTATTGAATCATATTGATCATTCCCTATTACCCACAATCCAGCCTCTTCTATATAGTCGAACACAAAACTCTCATCAATACTGAACAATTTTTTGATACTATTCGGCCGATTGCCCATAATGCTCTCGTTAGTATATAGAACGAATGAACGCAAGGTTCCAAAACCACTGGCGAAGTAGGTTGTACCATTATTAGTACATCGGATAATAAAGATATCCTCCTCTTCAATATCGCTGCCGGGGGTAATATATGGAGTCCTAATTTTTAAGACACGGAAGCCCTCTGACGCATCACATTCTGTCAAATAGGGCAGGAAGGTTTTTTCTCCGTCAGGTAGGTCGGAAGAAGTGGGCTTCTCAAATGGATATATATCAATAGGTCCGTATCCTCCGACTATCCAGATGCCTAATTCCGTGACATAATCGAACGTCATACTATCGTTAATATTGATTACTTTTCTATTTTTTTCTATCTGTTTTTTATCCATCTTTCGAATAGCCATTTTGTTAGGGTTTTGTGTGTGATTGGATTGAGGCCTCTCAAACTCATTAAGCAAACCTTTCTTGATTGCATTGGTAAGCATGTCATCATTTAATTTCATACAGCCCTTCTGTTCAGAGCCAGATCCGTTGTTGTTGGAATTTTTCATAAATGCGGTATGTGTTATTTCCCTATTAATTTAAAATATTTGTCCTGTAGTTCGCTATATTTCTCCAGTAACTCGTAATACTTCTCACGGTAGTCTTTGTTGTCTTCCCCAGTCTTTTTTTCAATACGGGGTTGTGTATCCTCTCCCATGTAAGGAAGTGAGTGCTTTTCGTCAATCATCTCTCCCTCGCCAGTCAGAATCCAATTACGGTTGACCACTACACCCTTTTCCCGCTCCAGGTGGTAGCAGATTTTCGAAGCCGTACGATCCGACAATCCGCGTGACTGGTCGGTGATGTGGTACAATGTGGCCTCACTCATGCCGGTAATTCTCGCTATGTCTCTAAGTGTCAGACCTAAACGTAGCGACAACTGCTGTAGGCGTTCTTTTTGTTCCTTTCTTGTATTTTCCATTATTTCAGTGTTTTATATTGTTTTTCGTATTTTTGCTGTTGTTTTGATGTCAATTTTTTTGAAAAATCACTATTTTTACATACGATTACAGGTGAAAATATTGATTTATGTTCAAAATCTGGTGCAAAAATACAAATAAAAAATAATATGACAAATTATTTTTCTTCTTCGTATTGCAATACATTGTAAATCAAAATCAAAACCGCCCACTCTCAAATCGCGATGGGCTGAATTTTGAGTACTTTTCAGTTCTTTTTTGCCGTTTTTTCGAACATTATTTTTGCAGTTCCAAAAATAATGCGTATCTTTGCATCTTGAAACTGAACTGATTTGTCATTTTAATAAATAATATAGGTAAATAAGAACAAGATAAATTACATATAATATAAGCGATTCGCTTTTCTTTGTGTCGTTGAAATCTCGACAATTTCTCTTGCCACACTTGAAAACGGAACGCTCGCGAGTATCCGTGAGCTTTCGTGTTGTGGCAAAGGTAGTCGAGAACCTCAACGACAAACACAAAGATCTCACGGATGTCTTTATACATTTATAAACGCAAGAAACTATAATCACAATGAAACACAAAATATTCCTTGTTGCCACTATATTGATTGCATTGATTACCCCCCACTCGGCAAATGCCTATGATTTTTCTGCAGTTGCCCCAACGGGGCAGACGTTGTACTACAACATTATCGGCAGTAGTGCAGCCGTTACACCCCCTTCCTCTGGTGCTGCTTCTGACTCTTGGAATGGATATCCCAAACCGACTGGAAATTTGACAATCCCTAGTAGCGTAACGTATAGTGGTATAACCTATGCTGTCACATCGATAGAATCGTTGGCTTTTTATTATTGTAACGAGTTGACATCCGTCATTATTCCAAACAGTGTAACCTCAATAGAATTTGCAGCTTTTGGATACTGCGACGGTCTTTTATCTGTCACTATTCCGAACAGCGTCGTTTGGATTGGCAATAATGCTTTCTCTGGTTGCAGCGGTCTAACATCTATCTCTATACCGAATAGTGTTGTCTCAATAGGGGATGAGGCTTTTTCATATTGTAGTGGTCTAACGTCAGTTGCTTTACCGAACAACATTACATCGATTAGTAGTGACGTCTTCTATAATTGTAGCAGCCTGATATCTATAGTTATCCCCAACGGCGTGACATCGATAGGAGATGCTGCTTTTGCCGGCTGCAGCGGCCTGACAACCTTCATTATACCAAATAGTGTCACTTTTATTGGTAATGGCGCTTTTGGAGATTGCAGTGGATTAACATCCATAACAATACCTGACAGTGTCACATTAATAGGTAATGGTACTTTTTGGGGCTGTAGCAGCCTAACATCCATTATTATCCCAAACAATATAACCTCGATAGGTAGTGACGCTTTCGTAAACTGTAGTAGTCTTATGTCAATCACCATCCCTAACAGCGTCACCTCGATAGGCGATGCTTCTTTTCGGCAATGTATCAGTCTTGATACTGTGTTTATGATGCCTACAGAAGCACCCACACTAGGGGCATTTGCTTTTGATAATAATGCATCAGGCAGGGTGTTTGTTTTGAATGGATGCTCGTATGATAACTACTATTATAATTCTACGTGGAATTCCTATCGTAGTCATCTCTGCGAACCATTAATCAATATAGCCCTCCATATTTTGGCAAACGATTACGAAAACGGGTCTGCGAGTATTATTCAAAGTCTTAGCAATCATGATATAAGATGCGATTCTACCGCCGTTATTGTCGCTACAGCTAATTACGGGTATCATTTCAGCCATTGGAGTAACGGAAGCACGGCTAATCCCGACACATTACACCTTGTAGGGGATAGTACGGTAATGGCTTACTTTATAGGGATTACCACTACAACAAGTGATTGCGATCGTGGAACTGCAACGCATAACAAAATTGGAGAACGAATAGAGCGGATTATTGCAACTCCCTATTACGGTTATCATTTTGATCATTGGAGCAATGGTAGTACAGCCAATCCTGATACTATCTTTTTAATGGGAGACAGTACGGTAATTGCATTCTTCGAACGCAACACCTACCATCTCACCGCTGAGGTTAACGATGCTTCGCTTGGTTCGTTATATATGCCGCTTGGTGATAGTGCACTCTATCAAGACACACTGATGGTGGTGGCCTCTCCCAATGAGCACTACCATGTGGGTGGCTGGTACGGGATGGATATAGTTGGAATTTCCACAAACAAGGACACCGTTTGGGTGAAAATGACACGCAACAGCTTCGTGTCCTGCAATTTCGAAATAAATACTTACACGGTAAATGTTGTGTCAAACAATATTATTCGCGGGATGGTAGAATCCAATGGTACACAGTTCGCCTATGGTACTCCCTGCACGGTGACAGCAACAGCCTACACCGGTTACACTTTTGCCGGATGGAGCAACGGGGTGACTGCCAACCCCTACACTTTCGCTGTAGTATGTGATGTAGAGCTGACCGCCCTATTTGTGGCGGAGGGCGAAGAAGTGTTCACTGTGACGGTGGAGAGTGCCGACCCGACAATGGGTACTGTAGACGGAGGAGGACAGGCTTTGAGTGGCGGTACATTAACCATTAGGGCTATTCCTAACGAGGGCTATCGTTTCTTGCACTGGAATGATGATAATACAGATAATCCGAGAGTGGTGATTGTTACAGAGAACGTTACTTATACCGCTTACTTTGAGAGTACCACACAAGGAATCCATGAAGCGGACAACAATACAATAACCATTTATCCCAACCCCACAAATGGAATAGTGAAGATTGCTTCCGACGACGTAACCCGGATTGATGTCTACAACGTCAACGGCCAGCTGGTAAAGAGTGTTTCCAAAGGTTCAGTCGTCGACATTTCATCTCTTCCGTCAGGAGTTTATACCTTGAGAGTGATGACGGTTCAATCAACATTTGTCTGTCGTGTAATCAAACAATAATACATAAAGATATGGAAGAAAAAAGCATTGTTCGAATTCAGATTGAAAAAGGAGCGTTACAGAGTTTTATTCAGGCTGTTCGCGGAGTAATCGATAATAATCGGGAATACCAGGATACAATAAAGGTACTTGTTGGTATCCAAGAAGATAGCGTGCCTTTTTATGAAGCGATGGAAGAAATCAACGAGGAGTCAAAAAACACTATAGGGCTTCTCTCTAGAATCGTTGGAGATTTGTCACCAGCTGAAGAATACAAGAAAATCATTGAAATCGCCCAATCAAACGTTACTAACCTTAAAAACTTTGAGAATAGGCTTTCTACTGTAAAAGAGGGAACTATTAGGTTGCGTAACTCGTTTAACAACTTGGAAACGTCTGTTGATAATATGGAAAAAAAGCTCAAACCATTGTTGGATATTCTACAAAAGTTTGAGGACCTTTCCAATCAGATTAACTAAACACAATTTTTTGCAATAAAACCCTCATTTTTGCGTTATTAGTATAGAAAACACAGCAATTTATGATTTCAATCGCGCACAAGATAGAACTGAAACCGAACAACAAGCAGAAGACCTACTTCCGCAAGGCTTTCGGTTGTGCGAGATTGGCATATAACTGGGGACTAGCAGAATGGGAAAGGCAATACAAAGAAGGGACGCGAGGTATAAAAGGCCGTAATCTTCGAAAAGAATTTAATGCTGTCAAGAAAGAAAAGTTCCCATTTGTAAAAGAAGTGTCCAAGTGGGCTACTGATGGAGCCTTTGAAGACCTACAGGATGCTTATACTAGGTTCTTCAAGCATCTTGCAGACCATCCAACTTTTCATCGGAAGCACGACGGTGGAGGTAGTTTCTATATTGGCGGATGTGACACGTCTCTTTCTGAAACAAACCGCAATTTGAAACACCTCAAAGGTGTGGGACATAATAAAGATGGCAAACACCAGTATCTTAACATTCCTCATTTGGGCTACGTCAAGATGGCTGAACATCTACGCTTTAATGGACACATTAATAGCGTTCGTATTTCACAGCATGGCGATAGATTCTTCGCCTCATTCTCTATGAAGATAACGGAGGAAGAATATTTTCGTACCCATCCGCATGCTCTGATAGACAGACGGGAGCGTAAGGCTGGAATCGACATGGGTGTCCATAACGCCATCATACTCAGCGACGGAATCAAAATTGATGATCCCAAGCCACTGAAGCAAAACCTAAGAAAACAAAAAAGACTTAGCAGACAGCTCTCCAAACGCCAACACGCGAGAACCAAGCAAGAACGTTTGGAAGGCGTCAAGAAGTCAAACAACTATAAAAAACTCTCACGTCGTCTCGGCAACTTAGACAGGCACATTGCTAACATTCGTCGTGACTTCACACAGAAATTGACAACTGTCATCACAACGCACTATGCGGAGATTGCAATTGAAGACCTCAATGTGAAGGGCATGCAGAAAAATCATCGTTTGGCACGCTCTGTAAGCGATGTTGCAATGGGTGAAATGCGGAGACAGATAGAATACAAGTCTGCACTAAATGGTGTATCAGTTACCAAAGCAGACCGATTCTATCCCAGTAGTAAAACTTGTAGCTGTTGTGGTGCCATAAAGAAAGACCTCACACTTAAAGAACGGACATATATTTGTCCTTCTTGTGGTGCTGTCATCGATCGTGACTACAATGCTTCCCTCAATCTGCTCGGTCTCATAACAAAAAAAATAGGGGTGGATGACCCCGAATCTACGCCTGCGGACTTGATGGCTCTGCTCTCCCGTTTCACTATGAATGGGATTGCAACCAGCAAGGTTGAAACAGGAAAACAACGTAAGTCTACTGTATATGCAAGGATTTTGTAAGGTTGTTACATCCGTAAAGTGGCGGGGGTTTATCGGGAAAGGACTGTATATGCAAGGATTTTGTAAGGTTGTTACATCCGTGAGCCGTCCCGAGCTCAACAACACCAAACTGTATATGCAAGGATTTTGTAAGGTTGTTACATCCGTGTCGCCCCATATAATCAGGTTCACCGTACTGTATATGCAAGGTTTTTGTAAGGTTGTTACATCCGTGTCCCTGTGCCATGAGATCTCGGATAGATGTACCTACATGGATTTTATAAGTTTGTTACATCCGTTCTCGTAGTTTTTCCACAAGTCGGCGACATGTATGAGCATCCTTTTATGTAAGATACTATTGCCACAAATGGCGAAAGCGTTTTGCAAGTCTAATGTAACTCTGATGTAACTCTGACTTTCCTCTGACTTTGTGCTA
>AUXO014129346.1_pt1 | contig 12644 bp, 13 predicted proteins | sample 768731 | NCBI WGS metagenome assembly AUXO01 (sample SAMN02715735, study PRJNA202380) | gut metagenome | biome: sheep rumen | host: Ovis aries | place: New Zealand: Palmerston North | reverse complement strand
AGTCGAAAAACAAGGCTGTCCTTGTAGGACAGCCCGCAAAGCTTTTATTTGTCGTCAGCAGCAACTACACCGGGAAGTTCTTTTCCTTCAAGAAATTCAAGTGAAGCTCCGCCACCTGTTGAAATATGGCTTATTTGGTCATGGAAGCCCATTTGATTAACAGCTGCAGCGGAATCGCCTCCGCCTATAATGGTTGTTGCCTCTTTGTTGTCTGCAAGAGCCTGAGCAACTGCCTTTGTACCCTCGGCATAATCGGGGATCTCAAACACACCCATAGGTCCGTTCCATACAACTGTCTTAGCATCCTTTATTACGGAAGCGTAAAGAGCTCTTGTTTTCTCACCGATATCAAGACCCTCTTCGTTTTCAGCAATATAAGGCTGTCCGGCCTCTGTGGGAACATCAATGGTATGGTGAGGAGTTCCGGGACCGAATTGATCGGATACAACGGTATCGATGGGAAGAAGGAATTTAACACCTTTTTCCTCTGCCTTTTTGAGCATTTCAAGAGCATAATCCATTTTATCTTCTTCAAGAAGACTCTTACCTATGCTGTAGCCCTGAGCTTTAAAGAAAGTATAGGCCATTCCGCCGCCGATCAAAAGAGCATCGACTTTATCGATAAGGTTGTTTATAACCGCGATCTTATCGGAAACTTTTGCTCCGCCCAAAATTGCAACAAAAGGTCTTACAGGGTTATTAACAGCGTTACCTAAGTACTCGATCTCTTTTTCCATAAGGTAACCTACCGCACATTCATCTACATATTCCGTTACACCTACTGTAGAACAGTGTGCTCTGTGAGATGAACCGAATGCGTCATTTACATAAATATCGCAAAGGGAAGCAAGTTCCTTTGAAAAAGCTTCTTCATTCTTTGTTTCTTCCTTGCGAAAACGTGTGTTTTGAAGAAGTACAACATCTCCGTCAGCCATATTTGCCACTGCATTTTTTGCATTTTCTCCGACAACGGTATCATCGGCAGCAAAAACAACTTCTTTGTTTAATTTTTCGGAAAGTCTCTTTGCAACGGGTTCAAGAGAAAACTCTGCTGAGGGAGCCTTGGGTTTACCTAAATGTGAACAGAGAATAACCTTGGCACCGTCAGAAACAAGCTTGTTTATTGTGGGGAGGGCAGCAACGATTCTGCTCTCGTCCGTGATCACTCCGTTCTGAAGAGGCACGTTAAAATCACATCTTACAAGCACTCTTTTACCTTTAACATTTAAATCTTCTACACTTTTTTTGTTAAGCATATTTTCTCCTTTCAAAGATAACGAGGTATCAAAGTTAATCCCTCATAGCATAATTTAAATGATTATACCATAAACTTAAAACATTTTCCCTATATTTTTTTTACAATCTTTATCCTTAATACTTTAAATTATTTGTGTATATTTAGCAAAAAATAATGACACAAATTGTTTAAACTCTCTATTTTATAATTGAAATTTTATTTATGTTGTGGTATCATAGCAATATATAATCATCTTACGGAGAATATTTTATGAATGAAAAAAAATTCATACTTCAAGCGGCAGTAACATTCGGTCTTGAAGCGGTTGCAAAAAGAGAAGCAGCAAGAATCGGCTTTGACCAAATAAGAGCATCCGACGGCTATGTGGAGTTTAAAGCAAGTTCCGAGGATATCGTAAAAGCAAATTTAAATTTCAGGTGTGTTGACAGGATCATGCTTGTCTTAAAAAAATTCAAGGCGCTTGATTTTGAAGAACTCTTCGAAGGAGTGTATTCTGTTGATTGGTGTGATATTCTGCCCGAGAATGCCCAATTTATAGTAACGGGAAAATCAATAAAATCTCTCCTTTCTTCCGTTCCCGCAATTCAAAGTGTATCGGAAAAAGCAATTATAAAAAAACTGCAAACAAAATATGCAAGAGATAATTTTTCAAAAGACGGTGCTCGATATATAATTCAAATCGGTCTTCTCAAAGATGAGGTTACGGTGTTGCTCAATACATCGGGGCCTTCTTTACACAAAAGAGGCTACAGGACCGACCAGGGTCTTGCACCTTTAAAAGAAACAATGGCTGCGGCTTTGATAGAACTGAGTTTTTGGAAAAATGAAAGAATATTTCTCGATCCGTGCTGCGGCTCGGGAACAATACCGATCGAAGCGGCTTTGATTGCACGAAATATCGCACCCGGGCTGTATCGTCATTTTGACTTTGAAAAGCAGGGAATTATCGATGCAAACATTGTAAAGCAAGAAAAAATAAATGCAAGATCCGCTATAGACTTCAATGTAACTCCAAAAATATACGGAAGCGACATAAACAAAAGGGCAATTGAAATGTCACTTAAGAATTCCTCCAATGCGGGAGTTGATGATTGCATCGTGTTTGAACAGATTCCCTTTAACAAACTTGTTTTGCCGGGAGATTACGGCGTGTGTGTAAGTAATCCTCCTTACGGGGAGAGAATGGGAGAAAGTTCCGATGTTGAAAGGTTATATAGGGATATGGGAAGGCTTTTCGGAAAAAACAACACATGGTCTGCATATATTCTCACTTCAAATGAGAGTTTTGAAAAATTTTACGGGAAAAGGGCGGATAAAAAAAGAAAGCTTTTCAATGGAAATGTAAAGGTTGATTATTATCAATTTTTTGGTCAAAAGCCTACTTCGAAATGAGGTGAATTTATGCAGAAAGCAAAAGAGCTTTGCGATAAACTGTGTAATAACATAGAACAGATAATTGTCGGAAAAAGTAAAGAAATAAAGCTTATTACCGCCGTTTTGTTTGCAAAAGGTTCCGTGTTGCTTGAAGATGTACCGGGTACGGGAAAAACAATGCTTGCAAAAGCACTGTCCGCATCAATAAACGGTCAATTTAAAAGAATACAGTTTACTCCCGATTTGTTGCCGGGAGACCTTATAGGTGTGAATTTCTTCAATCCCAAACAGGGAGATTTCGTATTCAGGCAAGGCGCGATTTTCACTAATATACTTATAGCCGACGAAATAAACAGAGCCACGCCAAGAACTCAGTCCGCTTTACTTGAAGCGATGGAAGAACAACAGGTAACTGTTGACGGGGTCACGCATAAACTGTCTTCTCCTTTTTTTACCATAGCTACAGAAAACCCGGTAGAAAGTCAGGGGGTCTATCCTTTGCCCGAAGCTCAGCTTGACAGATTTACCGTTAAGCTTTCCTTAGGCTATCCAACCGAGGATGAATATATCGATGTTGTCAAAAAACACACAAAAGAAGATGCATTGAGTAAACTTGCGCCTGTTTGCACACTTGAGGATATTATCGATATTCAAAAGGAATGTGAAAAAATATACATTCACGATGATTTGATCAGATATATAGCACAAGTTGCGAAAGTGACAAGAGATTACGAAGGAATAGCTTTAGGGTTAAGCACAAGAGCTGTTATCTCTACGGTGAGAGTGGCAAGGGCTTATGCAGCCGTAAATGACAGAGAATATGTCATTCCCGAAGATATCAAGCTGCTTATGCCCCATACCTGTGCACACAGACTGATATTAAACGGTATTTATAAGCACAGACAGGATTTTGCAATAAAAAGTATCGAGGATGTTTTGTCCAAGATAACCGTCCCTACCGAAGAATGGTCGAAGGGCTGATGATATATGGAAGTTTTTGTAATTATGCTTTCGGGTTTCTTTCTGTTTATACTTGAGGGTCTTGTATATAAAAAGATATGGGACAAAGGCTTGTCCGCCGAAATCGGTCTTACTCGGAAAAATGCTTTTCCGGGTGATAAATGCCGATTGACCATCAGAATAGAAAACAGGAAAACAATTCCTCTTCCGTGGTTATGGATAAAGTTTAATGTAAGTTCTTCCTTCAAATTTCAAAAAAAACAACAAATAATAGATAATTACATTTATTACAATGCTCTTTTTTGTATTAACGGCTGGGAGAGGATAGACAGAGAGCTTGAATTTACTCCTACAAAAAGAGGATACTATCCGATAAAAAAGTATTCTCTGATAGGTTCGAGTATTCTCTTTAACGGAAAACATATAAAAGATATGTACGGAAATGCCAATTTAACCGTATATCCCAAACTTGCCGATATGGATGATATTTTATCGGTAATATCCAAAACCGACGGGACTTTCCCCACAAAAGGATTTTATGATCCCGACCCGTTTGAATTTGCAGGCATTAAAGAATATACTGTTACCGACTCTTTTAAAGATATAAATTTTAATGCGACAGCAAGAATGGGACAGCTTATGACAAATCGGCATAATCCCACTGTCAGCGGAGAAGTTACAATAATACTTTGTTTTTCGGATTTAAGCAAAAAAAACAGCTATGTTAACGAAAGAAATGAGTATGCCGTTTCAATTGCCGCGACATTGGCACAATACTATTCCGAAAAAGGCTATTCTCTTGAGTTGTTGACAAACGGAAAAGACGGTCAGTTTGGAACCTCTGTCAATTTAAGCTCCGCAACAGGCGAACTTATGTTGTCAAATATTTTTGAAGCATTGGCAAGACTTGATTACAACGAACCCGGGGATATTTCGGAGATCGATTCATATTCATACACAAACGGAAATGCTATATTTATATCTCTTTCCGCTCAAAAAAGTGTTTGTGGCTTTTTTGAAAAAATAAAAAGTCGGTACGCAAGTGCGTTATGGCTGATCCCCATGATGGAGTTTGATATTGCAACAACGGAGCTGCCTAACGATTATGTAAAATTTATTCCTGTCAAACAATAAGGCGGTGATAATATGATTAAGGATATTCGCAGCTTTACCGAAGAATTAACGGAAGATTTGTTTCACTACAATATTGCGCTTCTACCGATCGCTTTTTTGCTGACGGCCATAACAAAAAATATCAACAGTTCATTGCTTCTGCTTGTTTATCTGCCGGTGCTGCCTTTTTTTTATTTTTTAAGAAAAAAAATAAAGGTGTTTTCGCTTTTTTTGCTTTTGACCTGGAGTACCTGCCTGCTTGGTCTTTTTTTTCCGTTGTGGCCTTTGTACTCCGCTTTTATCGGTTTACTTTGTATTCATTCAATAAGAAAAAGAACCACGGGCTCATCTTTGGTTATAAATTTTGAAGCTTTGTGTTTTCCTATGGCTTTTTTTGTGTCTGTATATGCCTTTGCGGATTATCTTCGCATTTCCGCTTTGAAAAATTTTATATATATCCAATCGATAATGATTTTCGTTATTGCTATCATATATATATATTTAAAGTCTGTTAACAGTGAATTGGAGCTTGATTATTCCATTCCCTTACAGTCCACAAAAAAAATAAAAAGTTTTTCAAACAAGTATCTGCTTGTTTACATTGTCGGTTTTTTTGCGGTAACCTTGCTATTTAGATTTATTCCCTTCGGAAATGCGATCATATTTATAATTACTTGGTTAATAAAAGCCGTTATGTTTATAATGTCTTTATTGTCGGGAACACCGAGAGAGGAAGAAGTTGATAATACCGACTATTTGTTTGATCATTCGGCACAAATAGGCGATAATTTACCCTATTGGGCCGAGCTTTTGGAAATGTTTTTTATATATGCGGTAAATATTCTGGCGATACTAATTATATTTGCAGGCTTTGTGTTTGCAATACTAAGGCTCAGAAAACTGTTTTATGAAAAAAAACATGCAGAATATGCCGATGATTTGTATGCGGATACCAAAACCAAACATTTAAGCAGAAAAAAAGTGCGTTTGTTTAAAATCAATACTTTAAAAGATCCTATTCGCAAAAAATATTTTAAAAGAGTAAATAAATATTTTAAAAAGAATTATCTCTCTGTCTCCGATACACCTAAAGATATAGAAGAAAAATTGGCTGAATATGATGATTTGTCGGATATTACGGAGCTTTATGAAAAGAGAAGATACTATCAGTAAAAGAGAATATAACGATAAAATAAGTTGGATATATTTAAGGAAGCACTGATTAATTTACTTGAAGCAGATTTGAGATGAAGTTTTATCTTAAAGGTAAAATTGAATAAAAAAATTGCAAAAACGGAGTCTCTGAAGACTTCGTTTTTTTGCAAATATCATTTTTTAGAAAAATCTTGAAAACTATTTTAAATTATGTTACTATTGTCAATAGCTTTATCGTAAAATAAAAATATTTTCAGAGTCGAAAATATTTTGACATCTTAAATCGCAAAGAACGGTTTTAGAGGTGCTATACGATAAAATCGATATACATGTTACAGACATTATTGACAAACAGGAGGATATATAAAATGGCAAAAGGTTTTAACGGCGGCTTCGGCGGTATGAATATGAATAATCTTATGAAGCAGGCTCAAAAAATGCAAAAGCAGATGGAAGAGGCTCAGCAGGAGCTTGAAAGCAAAGAATACGAGGTAACAAGCGGCGGCGGTGCCGTAAAAATCGTTATTTCGGGTAAAAAAGAGATAAAGTCTGTGGAAATTAAGCCCGAGGTTGTAGATCCGGATGATATAGAGATGCTTCAGGATCTTATAATGACGGCTGTAAACGAAGCTATTCGTCAGGTTGAGGAAATCGCTTCCTCTACAATGGGATCGATTGCAGGTTTAGGTACAAACGGCGCATCCTTCCCCGGTCTTTTTTAAAAGGTTGAGGATATGAATTATTACGGTAATCTTATAAACACACTTATAGAACAATTTTCAAGGTTACCCGGTGTAAGTGCCAGAGGGGCGCAAAGAATAGCCTTCCATATTATAAATAATATGACAAATGAACAGGTTGAGCAATTCTCTCAGGTTCTTGTTTCGGCAAAAAACAATGTAAAGCTTTGCAAGGAGTGCTATAATCTTTCGGATAATGAGCTGTGTGATATATGCGCAAATCCCAAAAGAGATTCGGATACGATTCTTGTTGTGGAGTCACCGCGGGATATGGCGGCATACGAGGCAATGGGTCGATATAAAGGAAAATATCATATTTTACATGGAGTGCTTTCTCCCCTTAAAAACATCGGTCCGGACGAACTCAAGATACGTGAGCTTCTTGCAAGAATAAAGGATTCAACAAAGGAAATAATCATTGCCACAAAGGCGACAGCAGAAGGCGATGCGACGGCAATGTATTTAAGCTCTCTTATAAGACCTCTGGGTGTAAAGTTAAGCAGGATCGCATACGGAGTTCCCGTTGGAGGCGAACTTGAATTTGTTGATCAGGTCACACTTTCAAGAGCTCTTGAGGAAAGAAGAGAAATTTGATTTTAGCATATGAAAAAGTTATTGCTGCTTGTAAATCTATACTCGGGAAAGGCTTATATTTCAGCTAAAATAGGCGAAGTTATAAGCTTTTATAATTCAAAAGGTTATAAGGTAGAGGTATATTGCTCTCAATACCGAGGTTCTGTTGTCGACAGAATAAAGGCTATAGATGAGAGCTATTCCAATATTATCGTGTGCGGAGGCGACGGCACTTTTAACGAGGCTGTCAACGGCATTATGTCCATAAAAAGGAATATTCCTCTCGGGTATATTCCTTGTGGTTCAACAAATGATTTTGCTAACTCCGTCGGTATTCCTTCTGATTTAAAAGAAGCTGTGCTTGCTGCTGTTGACGGGAAAAGCATAAAAGTCGATATAGGAAACTTTAACGGCAGGTATTTTACCTATGTTACGGGTTTTGGTGCTTTTACAAATTTATCCTATGATACACCGCAGGATATTAAAAATATTTTGGGATATCAGGCATATATACTGAAAGGAATACAGGAGCTCTCGTCAATAAAGACATATAATATGCAAATAAAAACTCCTCGTAAGACTTTCGAGGGAGAGTTTATACTTGGACTTGTTTCAAATTCAAACAGGATAGCCGGGGTGAACACTATAGTTCCCACAGATTACAATGATGGTTTGTTTGAGGTTTTCCTCATCAAAAAGCCCAATCTGTTAACGGCCATACCTATAATAGTTTCCTCAATTATAGAAGGAAATTTTGATAATGAGCTGTTTGTAAGCTTTAAAACATCCGACATAAAATTTACATGTAATGAGCCTGTAGCCTGGACATTAGATGGAGAGTATGCAGGTTTTATCGAAAAGGCCAAAATAAAAGTTGAGAATTCGGCTCTCGAAATAAAAAGAGGGTTCATGGACTAAAGGAGAAACAATTTAAATGGAAAGAGTCGTTTCCTATTTGTGGGTAATTCCCGTATTAGTGATAATTGTATACATTTTGGTGGAGGCTGCCTGTGTTTTGCCGACATACAAAAGAAAGGACCCTGCGTGCAGGTCATACTTTGAGTTGTTTCTTTATGCAACTTTTTGGGCGATAATGTTCTACAGAATAGCTCATTTTCTTCATAAAACAGGGCTTAAGTTTCTTGCAAGGCTCATCAGCCAATTTGCAAGGTTTTTAACGGGTATAGAGATCCATCCGGGCGCCGTTATAGGCAAGGATATATTCATAGACCACGGTATGGGCGTTGTTATAGGGGAAACAACCATTATAGGAAATAACGTTACGATATATCAGTGTGTGACATTGGGCGGCACGGGAAAAGATGTTGGAAAAAGGCATCCCACCATTGGAGATAATGTCCTTATCGGCACAGGTGCAAAGATTTTAGGCCCCATAACAATAGGAAATAATTCAAAGGTAGGAGCCGGAGCCGTTGTTATAAAAGATGTTCCTCCGCACACCACCGTTGTGGGAGTTCCTGCAAAGGCTGTGGAAAAAACGAAAGAACTTATTCCCGCAGACACCCTCGATCAAATAGATCTATGCGACCCTACGGAAGATGAGATCGCTTTGTTACGAAATAAGATCTCGGAGCTTGAAAAAATACTTGCTTGTATTGAAAAGAACAGTAGAGCACAATCAGGTAATGGCAACAATTCCGAATCTATACAGGATGAATTGTCTTTTGATGATGGCAGATGATGAACTTTTGAAAATTATTGCGAAATAACAGCGGAAGGAATAGCGATGAAGATATATAATACTTTAACAAGAAAAAAAGAAGAATTTGTTCCCCTTGAAGAGGGAAAAGTTAAAATGTATGTATGCGGACCTACTGTCTATGACCTTATGCATATCGGAAATGCAAGACCCTACGTTGTTTTCGATACCGTTAGAAGGTATTTTGAGTATAAGGGATATGATGTAAAGTATATTCAAAATTTTACCGATGTTGATGATAAAATTATAAACAAGTCTATAAAGGAGGGCATTTCCGCAAAGGAAGTTGCCGATAGGTATGTTGAGGAGGCAAAAAAGGATGCGGAAGGGCTCAATGTAAAGCCTGCCACCAAAAACCCCAGAGTTACGGAGGAAATGCCTCATATTCTCGAAATGATATCTACCCTTATCAATAACGGCAATGCATATGTGGTAGACGGCACCGTATTTTACGATACTCAATCTTTCAAAGATTACGGAAAGCTGTCGGGGAAAAAGATAGACGAACTTATTGCGGGTGCAAGTAACAGAGTTGAGGTGGATAAAAGTAAAAAATCCCCCATGGATTTTGTACTTTGGAAACCTAAAAAAGATGGAGAACCCTATTGGACTTCCCCCTGGTCGGAAGGACGCCCCGGTTGGCATATTGAATGTTCCGTAATGGCTAAAAGGTATTTGGGAGATACGATAGATATTCATGCGGGAGGAGAAGATCTTATATTTCCTCATCATGAAAATGAAATTGCTCAGTCGGAAGCCGCAAATCATAAGCCTTTTGCAAACTATTGGATGCACAACGGATTTATAAGTATTGACAAGGTCAAAATGAGCAAATCTCTCGGAAATTTCTTTACCATACGTGATATTGCGGAAAAATATCCTTATGAAGTAATAAGATTTTTTATTTTAAGCGGACATTACAGAAGTCCCATAGATTTTTCGAAAGATCTTATGACATCCGCTCAGTCATCTCTTATGAGAATTAAAAATGCTTATAAAAATCTTGTTTTCTTAAAAAATAATTGTAAAGGTACACTTTCCGAAAATGAAAAAGAACTTTTAAAGAAAGCCGACGAATATAAGGCGGATTTTGAAAGGGCGATGGATGATGACTTTAACACCGCCGATGCCATTTCGGCAATATTCGAACTTGTAAGATTTGCAAACTCGAATTGTACCGAAGAATCATCTGCCGAATTTGTAGAGGCAATTATCAATGAAGTAGATCTGTTGTGTGACGTGCTTGGAATTATACCCACAGAAAGCAAGGATAGTTCCGATAAAATATCGGAAGAAGAAGTTCTTTCACTCATTGAAAAAAGAACACAGGCAAAAAAAGAAAAGAATTTTGCCCTTGCAGACTCGATTAGAGATGAACTTCTCGAAAAAGGAGTTATTCTTGAAGATACAAGAATGGGTGTGCGTTGGTCGTATAAATAATATGGATGTAAAAGAAGCAAATCAACTTTCCCCTTTAAATTTGGCTTGGATCGGAGATGCTGTTTTTGAGCTTAAGGTCAGAAGTTTTCTTTTAAGCAAAACACAGGTATCAAGGCTTAATGTAAAGGCAAAAAAATATGTAAATGCTTCCTCTCAGTCTCTTATGTACAATGCTTTGGAACCGATACTTTCAGAAGAAGAGCTTTCGGTAATGAAGAGAGGAAGAAATGCAAAGAGCTATACAAAGGCAAAAAATAAATCCGTATCCGAATACAGACATGCTACAGGTGTCGAAGCTTTATTTGGATATCTATACATAACAGGCAGGGATAAAAGGGTAGAGGAATTGTTTGAAATCTGTAAAGAGGTCGTTTATGATAAGGAAAAACAATAAAAAAGATACAAGGGGCAAAAGGAAGGAAAACGGTCTTAAGCCCGCAAAATTTGAAAAAAGAAAGCCCGAAGACCACAATATAGAGCAAGGACTTCAATTAGAGGGAAGAAATGCCGTTCTTGAAGCACTTAACCATGACAAACCCATAGACAAGCTTTTTATAAAAAAAGGTGAAATTGAGGGTACATTAAGAGTTATTGTTGCAAAAGCGCGTGATAAAGGTATAGTAGTTCAGGAAATCAGCAAAGATAAAATGGCTGCTCTATCTAAAAGTAACAATAATCAGGGCGTTGTTGCAATGTGTCCTGCTCACGATTATTCAACCGTAGAGGATATTATTGCATCTGCAAGAGAAAAGGGTGAGGATCCCTTTATTATTATTTGTGACGAAATAAACGATCCGCATAATCTTGGTGCTATAATAAGAACCGCAGAGGCATGCGGAGCTCACGGAGTTATTATTTCAAAAAGAAGGGCAGTCGGTCTTTCCGCAATAGTAAGCAAAACAAGCGCGGGAGCTATAGAATTTGTTCCTGTTGCCAGGGTATCCAATATTTCGGCAACAATAGATAAGCTGAAAAAAGAAAATATATGGGTCGCTTGTGCCGATATGGACGGAAAACCCTATTTTAACGAAAATCTTAAAGGTGCTGTCGCTCTTGTTGTCGGTAACGAGGGAGAGGGTGTAGGTAAGCTTGTAAAGGAAAAGTGCGATTTTACCGTCGGTATACCTATGTACGGCAATATCAGTTCTCTTAATGCTTCTGTTTCGGCAGGACTTATAATGTACGAAATAGTTCGACAGAGAAAGTTTTGATATGTTTACCGATTATTTGCTTGTGGATGGCTATAATGTTATATTTGCACAGAATAAAGAACTGTACGAAGACAATATAGATGCCGCAAGAGAGGATTTGATAAATAAACTCTGTAATTTTGCAGGGGTTAATAAAGTAAAGGTCATATTGGTTTTTGATGCTTACAAGGTAGTAGGCGGAGAAGGAAGCGTAGAGGAAAGAAGCGGTATATACATTGTATACACTAAAGAAGCGCAGACAGCCGACAGTTTCATAGAAAGAACCACTCATGAACTTTCTAAAAATCACACCGTTACCGTTGCAACATCAGACGGGCTTGAGCAAGTCATAATTATGGGCAAAGGTGCTCTAAGAATGACAGCTAAAGAGCTTCTTGCTCAGCTTGATATGACAAGGACAGAGATTACAAGGTATATTCAGAAAAAGAAACCCGTAAAAAATAATATGCTTGTAGATAATCTTGATAAAAATTCGGCGGATTTTCTTGAAAAACTTAGGAGGACTAAAAATTGACATATTCATCTATGCTTGATGAAGAGGTCGTAAGATTTATCAATTCCTCCGAAAACGAGGATGCCCTTGAGTATTTAATGCAAAAATATAAGCCGCTTGTTCTTGGTGCCGCAGGGAAGTGTTACGTTGTGGGTGCCGATAAGGACGATATTATACAAGAGGGAATGATAGGTCTTTGTAAGGCTATATACGATTATAAAGGAGATAAGAATTCAAAGTTTTCAACCTTTGCAAAACTGTGTGTAGACAGACAGATAGCAACATTTATAAAAACTTCTCTCAGGCAGAAGCATAAGGCGTTAAACGAGGCGATTTCCATTGATGAAAAGATATCGGAGGAAGATTACGATTCAAACACGCTTAATGATTTTATCTTGAAAACCGATGAGAGTCCCGAAAAAATCGTTATAGACAATGAAAACAAAGCCATACTTGAAAAAAAGATAAATCAAAGTCTCAGCGACCTTGAAAAACAGGTGTATGCTCTTCATATAAAGGGCATAAGCTATTCTCAAATAGCAATTATAATGAACAGGGATGAAAAAAGCATTGACAATACCGTTCAGAGAATAAAGAAAAAAGTAAG
>AUXO011348322.1_pt1 | contig 12644 bp, 12 predicted proteins | sample 768731 | NCBI WGS metagenome assembly AUXO01 (sample SAMN02715735, study PRJNA202380) | gut metagenome | biome: sheep rumen | host: Ovis aries | place: New Zealand: Palmerston North | reverse complement strand
GTAAGAGCTGTCCGACTGAGATTATGGATGCAATCGCATCAATTAATTCAGAAGGCAGACCAATCTGGAAGCCAATGCATATGCAACCAATATATAGGAACAATCCTTTCGTTACAAGAATAGGAAATGGCAGAGCCATGACCAATGCATATATAGACGGAGAGGCTGTTGATGTGGGAATGGACATCTTTGAAAGAGGGCTTTGCCTGCCTAGTGATATCAAGATGACTAAAGAAGAGCAGGATAGGATTATTGAAGTTGTGAGTCTTTCATTTTGTTAGCAGGATTATATATTTTAAATAGTCAAATGTATTTTGGGACAATGAATTTGATAATAAAAAATGATAGGAAGTTAAGAAAAATGAAAACAGTTCTTATTACTGGAATTGGTGGTCTTACACCACGATCGATAGCTGCAAATATAAAAGAGAATCATCCCGATTATAGACTAGTTGGATGTGATGTTTACAAAAAAGCTGTAGGGTTTTTTATGAAAACCAAAACAGGTTCCAACCTCATAGATAAGTATTATGTGGCTCCGGGATGTGATGAAACGTCTTATTTTTCATGGATGGAAAGTTTAGTAAAGAAGGAGCAGATTGACTATGCTTTTGTTCAACCTGAATGGGGGCAAATAAAATATAGTTATAACAGACCATCTCTAGAAAATTTGGAGGTGGTTGCATGATTAAGGTTTATACATTGGAACAATCAGAGGAGTGGGATGAAGTTGTTAGTTCCTTCAAAGAATATGATGTTTATTGGTTGAGTGGATATGTCAAGGCATTTCATATACATGGCGATGGTGAGCCGTTACTTATCTATTATGAGGATGAAATGACCAGAGGCGTCAATGTCGTGATGAAACGAGATGTGTCATTAGATAAATGTTTTATAGGAAAGATTGAAGAAAATATATATTTTGATTTTACGACGCCATATGGATACGGTGGATGGCTCATAGAAGGAAATAATACGGAGAAATTATTTGAATCTTATGACGAATGGCTTAAAAAGAGTGATATAATTTGTGAATTTGTACGATTTCATCCAGTAATTGGTAATCATGAGCTCTGTGAAGAATTTTATGATGTTGTTCGTCTGGGAGAAGTTGTTCATATGGAACTCACATCGCAAAATGATATATGGAGCAATATTACAAGCAAGAATAGAAATATGATTCGAAAGGCTCTAAAAAATGATGTCCAGATATATAATGGTCGCTTTCCTGAGATTTTTGAAAAGTTCCGAGAGATATATAATGGAACAATGGATAAGGATGATGCTGAAGACTATTATTATTTCGATAAGCAGTTTTATGATTCAATATTATATGACCTTCCTAATAATGCGCAGGTGTTTTGGGCTGAGAAGGATGGAATAGTTATTGCTGTATCTGTTATGTTAGCGACAAATAGAAGAATGAACTATCATTTGTCAGGTAGTCTTAAGGAATATGGCTCTTTAGCTCCAACAAATTTACTTTTATATAAAGCAGCTTTATGGGGCTGTGCAAATGGATATAAAACTTTGTATCTCGGGGGAGGATTGGGCTCCGGAGAAGATAGCCTTTTTAAGTTTAAGAAGGCTTTTTTTAAGGGTGACTTGAAAAGGTTTTATATTGGGAAAAAGATTTATGACCATGAGAAATATGAAAGTCTATGTAAAATGAGGGGGACAATTTATTCAGAGTATTTTCCACTCTATCGTGCATAGGGTGAAGTGGGAGGCATATATATTTGCAAAAAAATAAATTATATGTTAATCGCATAAAAAGGTTATTGGATATAATTCTTTCGTTAATGTCATTAATAATACTAAGCCCGTTATTAGTAATAGTCGGCATTATAGTTCGTGTAAAGCTCGGAAGTCCGGTTATATTTAAGCAACCTCGCCCCGGAATGAATGAAAAGATTTTTTACATGTATAAATTCCGTAGTATGACTAATGAAAAAGGGTCAGATGGTCGCTTACTTCCTGATGAACAACGTCTTACGCGATTCGGAAGATTTATTAGAACCAGTAGTTTGGATGAACTTTTAGAATTGGTAAATATCTTAAAAGGAGAAATGAGCATAGTTGGACCTCGACCACTTTCTATGTATTATCTTCCGCATTATCCAAGTAAATATAGACATAGACATGATGTCAGACCCGGTCTTACAGGCTTAGCTCAGGTAAGTGGAAGAAACAATTTGCCTTGGGAAGAGCGTTTTTATAAGGATACTTATTATGTCAATAATGTGTCATTTGTTTTAGATATAAAAATTATTCTTAGAACAGTTTTAAAAGTATTGAAAAGAACGGACATTTCTGTTCGTGGAACTAATAGTATAAAGGATTATGGTTGCTATATTACTTTGGAAGAAGAGAATGGGAGTGGTAAGAAGTTGTCCGGAATGACATATTCAGAGATTGGTAGTTTTTTCTGGCTTGAAGAGTCAGATTGTTCGAGTGATAATTTACTTTCTAAAGATAGTAAATGGTTACCTTTTTCGGAAGACAGTTGCTACACTTTCTCGGGGAGAAACGCAATAGATATTGTTTTAAAAGATATTCTAAATGAAAAAAAGGTTACCAAAGTGTATGTACCATCATATTCTTGTGTATCAATGATACAGCCTTTTATAGATTACGGTTTGAAAGTGACCTTTTATGAGGTGGAATATAAAGATGGATTTTTTTCATACCATTACCCTAGGGTCGATGAGCATACTATTGTGCTTGTTATGAGCTATTTTGGATTAGATACATCTAAGTGTCATTCTATGATAGACAAGCTCAAGACTTCTAAAGCAATTATTATTGAAGATATTACGCATTCAATGCTTCATAATAATGCATCATCTCCTCAAAGTGATTATTATGTTGCAAGTCTTAGAAAATGGTTTGCGATTCCGTCAGGTGGATGGGCTGGAAAGAGGAAAGGGGATTTTATTGAAAAACCTAGTTTGAATAGTAATCACGCTGTAGAGGATAAAATACTCGGAATGCAGGAGAAGTATAAGTATTTAAGAGGAGAATTCGAATCAAAAGAAGAGTTCTTATTAAAACAGTCAAGGTTTGAGAATGATTTAATTCATGTTGATAGGATGCTTAAAATAGATGACATATCAATGGAAATTATAAAATCAATAGATGTTAATGCTGTGATATTACGACGTCGCAGAAATATGAAAGTGTTATTAGACGGTCTATATGATTTGACAGGTAAGGCAATATCTCTTCCGGCAGTAGATATTAATGATGATACACCGCTTTTTTTGCCAATTTTTCTGGAGAATGAAGACAGAAATGCACTTAGAGAATACCTGATTAACAAAGGGATATATTGTCCAATACACTGGCCTGAGATTATGGGAGCAAAAGAGGGGGTTAGAGCAAATGAACTTTCGTTGATATGTGACCAAAGGTACACAGAAGAAGATATGAAAGTAATTGTTAATGAAATACATATATGGTTTCAGGATTATACTTCATGATATTTCAACTAGTTAATAAAAGAAATAATGGAAAGAAGGAAATAAAATGGAATTAAAGGGTAAAAGGCTTCTTATTCTTGGAGGTTCACGTATTTCGTGTGAGATTATTGAACATGCTAAGAAAATGGGTATTATTACCGCGGTGACGGACTATTATCCATTAGAACAATCGCCTGCAAAACAGATGGCGGATGAGGCTTATTACGAAGATACAAGTGATGTTGATTCAATGGTTTCTTTTATTAAAGAAAAGAATTTTGATGGTGTTATTACCGGATTTACCGATTCTGTGTTGCCGTACTATGCTGAAATGTGTAAGAAAGCGAATTTACCCGCATATGGTACAAGAGAACAGTTTGAAACATTTATAGATAAGAAGAAGTATAAGGAGTTGATGAGGAGATATGATATTCCAACAATTCAAGAATACAAAATTGATTTAGAAAATTTCAATTCAACTACTATTGGAATAACATATCCTGTTATAGTAAAACCTAATGAAAGTAGTGGGGCACGTGGAATTAAAGTTTGTTATTCCAAGGACGAATTGAAAGAGGCTATTGATTTAGCTTATAACACATCTGAAGATAATGAGGTGATTGTTGAAAAATATGTTGACGAGCCTGAAGTGACAGTTTTTTGGCTATTTGTTGATGGGAAATATTATCCTATGTTAATTGGAAATCGTCATGTCAAAAAGAATCAGGATGATGTGATTCCTCTCCCCGTAGGATACACATATCCGTCGTTTGTTACGCCCCTTTTTCTTTCTGAAACGGCTCCTAAAATGAAAAAGATGTTCAGAGATATGGGTTTAAAAAATGGAATGATGTTTATGCAATGCAAAAATATTGATGGAAAATGTTTTGTATATGACGTTGGATATAGACTTACAGGAACTTTGGAATATATTAATTTGAAAGAAATTTGTGGATATGATCCTTTGGATATGCTTATTATATTTGCTTTAACAGGGGACATGGGAGAACCTAATATAGAAAAAAAAGTAGACCCATACCTGGGTGGGAAATATGGATATAATGTATCCTTGCTATGTAAGCCCGGTACCATTTCAAAAATTGTTGGTTTGGAAGAGATAAAAAAAATACCGGGTGTCATTGAGGCTGTTGTCGCTCATCCGGAAGGCGACATAATAACACAAAGTATGAAAGGATTGTTAACACAAATTGTGATTCGTGTTCTCGGAAAAGCAGATGATGTAGAAACTATGAAAAATGAAATGATGAAAATTCAACATCTTTTACATGTGATTTCTGAAAAGGGAGATGAAATGAGTTTGCCCGGTATGGATGAAATGGATTTTATAGGAACAATATATGAATAATAAAATTATTATAACGGGTGCATCAGGTTTTCTTGGTAGCAATTTATTGGAGAAAATAAAGAACGATAACAGATATCAAATATATGCTTTTTCCCAAAGACAAGATGAGTTAAAGAAGAAAATAAAAGGGGATAATATAGAATATAAAAAAAGGGATGATATATTTGATGAAAAAATTATAAATAATTCGACTGTTATTAATTGTGCGTTTCCTAGAAATGATTCCGGAAATGGCTATGCTAATGGACTTAGATATATACAAAATGTGTTTAAATTTTCAGTACATAATAATGCTAATAGAATAATAAATATTTCTTCACAAAGTATATATAATACTCAAAGAACTTATCCGGCTACAGAAGATGATATACCTTGTCTAGATACACCTTATTCAATAGGCAAATTTGCATCAGAGTTATTACTTGAAAGTAGTTGCGATAACTATGATTTGAATTATACAAATATACGTATGGCTAGCTTAATCGGTCCGGAATTTGAACAGAGAATTATAAATAGACTTGTAAGACAGGCAATCGAATCATCCAGTATAAAGGTGGATGATGATAACCAAAAATTTGGCTTCCTTGATGTAGAGGATGCTGTAAATGGACTAATTGCTATTATTAAAAATGAAAAGGGTCATAAATGGGAAAAAGTATACAACATGGGTTCGGCCAAAGCGTATTCTTTGAAAGAGATTGCAAAGACTATTGAAGATGTTTTATCTGAGTATACACATTTAAATGTAACATATATAAAAGGAAATAAGAGTTATTGCAGTGCTGTAAATTCAGATAGGTTCTACAGAGAGTTTGGTTTTTGTCCGGCTATTGATATTAGACAAAGTGTTGAAAAAATAGTTCATTATTATATGAGAGATTAGGTCTATATATACTATGAAAATATTTATTAAAAGGATACGTATACAGACAGTATTAATGGCTTCTTATTTTATAGCCACGCCTATTTATTCAATTATAAACAAAATGCTAGGGGAAAATGTTGCAACTGTTTTAGTTAATACTATAATAGGTGCATTATTGCTTTTTGCCATATTTCAATGCAATAAAAAGAGATTAATGTATCCGGTAATCATATATATATGTATAATGCTTTTTGTTATGATAACTTTTTTGGTACACCCGGAATATTCAGATTGGTATACGCATGATATGTATGGAATATCAAGAACTTTTTTTGATATGAGATCAGGTATAACAGCGTTATTTATTTTTTCGATATATGAAAATGAGGATGACTTAGTAAAAGATATAAAACTATCTGCGATTCTTGTCTTTATTGCTTATTCATATAAGTATCTTCAGGCATTGGGAAGAGGGTATTTTATAATAAATACAGTTGAGGGGACTCAAAAAAAGGCATTATATGATATGGAGTTGGGTTATCGTATATTATTTCCCGCAGCTATTTTTGGTGCAGATGGGTTTTTAAATAATAGAATTAAAAGTATTATTTTTTATGCTATTTGTACAATGATAATTCTTTTAGGAGGTTCCAGAGCACCGTTTTTATGGGCAATTTGTGTAATTCCGGTTTCGCTTGTATTCAGATATAGAGGATTTTCCAGAAGAAAGAAGAATATTTTTTGGGGAGTTCTTGTAATAGTTGCAATTGTTTTTATTTCGACAATTATCAATAAGGAAGAATTGCTAAGAATCTTTAGTAATATGGTGAGCTCTTTGGGTATCCAATCCCGTACAATGGATTCTCTCGTAAGCGGTTCTTTTAGTAGTGCAAATGGAAGAGATAAAATATATCAAATAGCAGTAGATTTAATAAAATCCGGAGGACCAATGGGATATGGATTTTATGGGGATAGACCACATATAGGTCCAAGATTTAGGTGGGGATATTGCCATAACATAGCACTGGAAATCCTAGTACAATTTGGATATATATTGGGTGTGATGTTGTTATTAATTCTGATTTATAACATTGTAAAGTTTTTTATTAGATGTAACAGCAAAAATAGTCAAATTATCTTTGTTACGATATTTATAAGTACTTTAAGGTTGCTTGTTTCTAATTCATTTTGGTATGAACCTTGGTTCTGGGCACTTATTGCTATGTTTGGGATGTTTAATATAAGAGGTAGAGATAAGATTATATTAAGGATGGGGATTAATCAATGAAGGATATTACATAGAAATGTCAAACAATGAACAATTATCTAAAAACAAAAAAGAAGGAACAAACACGAAAGCTTTCGTTATTCTGTCGACTTTGACTGTTGGTGAAAAAATACTTGGGTTTATTCTTCAGTCTGTAATTGCAGCTGTGCTTGGTGCAACCATTGTAACAGATTGTTATTATTCAGTTTTTGAACTTACAACATTGATTGATCAAGCCCTTGTTGTTTCGACAACAGTGGTGTTGTTGAAGTTGTATGCTGATAAACGAATAAATTGTGGGTATGAAAATGCAAGATTCTTTTTGTCTCAAGCTCGAATGATAATAATGCCTATAATGCTAGTGTTATCATTATGCATTGTAATGCTTGCTCTTCCTATTAGTTATATTATTGCACCCGGATATCAAGAAATAGAAAGAAGTATTCTTGTTAGTAATATTAGATGGCTTGCTTTTTTGCCGACAATTAATGCATATAGTTTGTTTTATGTTGTTATTCTCAGATATAATAAATCATTCTTGATTGCAGGATTAAAAAGTCTTTGCATTAACTTGTTTGGGTTTGTAGGTGTTTTCTTATATATACTGTTTCAATCGCAAACCAGTTTTTATCTATGTGTATTTTATAATGTAGGACTTATTGCATATTCTATTATTGCACATATTGGGTCACATAAGTGGGATACGTTAAAAATTGTGAAACCCGGTACTAAACAATGGTTTCCTCAATTTCTCAAAATGTTACTGCCTTTGATAGTAAGTAATGGAATTGTAAGATTATCATTTCTTGTTGATAAAATTATTTCCTCATCAATGGGAGAAGGTGCAATTACATGTCAAAGCTATGCTCAAATGCTTTTCTATTTTGTTGAAAGTATATTCATTATTAATATAAGTACCATTATGCTCACAGATTTTATTAATTATGTTTCTTCAAAGAATAATAAAGAGATAAGAAAAAAAATAAATAATGCATTGTTATCTATGGTTATACTATTAGTTCCTGTATCAATTTTAACAATTATTTTCAGTAGAGAAATAGTAAGTATAGTGTTCCTTCGTGGTAATTTTACAATGTCTGATGTAGAACAAGTTGCCAAGCTTCTTGGCTTTTATGCTGTTGGATTTATACCGGCGGTAATAAGTAATATTTATATGCAAGTATGCTATGCATATGGAAATACAAAAGTTACTTTAAAAATAACAATAGTTACTATACTAAGTAATATATTAATTAGTATTTTCGTAGCGATGAGTGTTGGTTTGGTTGGTGTAGCGATTGGGACCTGTGGTTCGCAAATATTATCGTCGATAATATATGCTATTTATACTAGGAGAATGATAAGGGATTACAAATCTCCATTCAAAATTAAGTTTTTGTTCAAAATTTTTGTGAGTGGCATTGTTTGTATTTTAATATCATATGGAGTGCAAATGATGAATGAATTGCCAGTTGTATTATTATTCGTCATTGCAACAATACTTGCTGTTATTGGATATTTGGGGACAATGTTAGCATTAAAAGAGGAAACTACAGCGTTTTATTTTAAACTGTTGGTTAATAAATTAATAAGAAGAGAAAAATGACAAAGCATAGAACTATTATTTGGGACAATTTAAAAGGGATTCTAATCACTTTAGTTGTAATAGGACATTTCCTTTTGTATATAAAGAATGATATCAATGCACAAAGAATCCTTTTTTTTATTTATTCATTTCATATGCCTTTGTTCGTATTTATATCCGGATTGCTATCTAAAAGAGCTGTTATTGAGAAAGATTATAGAAAGGTAATAAGGTTTGTTTTTATATTTCTTGTTATAAAAGTATTATTAAGTATTTGTAATTATTTTGTAGGAATAACAGAAAATGCATTTAGATTATTTGAAATTGATGATGTGTCGTGGTATGTATTTGCATTAGCTATTTTTTATTTTGTTACTATATTTTTGCACGAAAAAAATGGGCTAGCGATTTTTATTGGAACAGTTATTTTGGCTTGTTTTGTTGGATATGATAATTCCATTGATACAACACTTTCAATGTCGAGGCTTTTTGTGTTCTATCCGTTTTTTTGGTTGGGATATTGTACGCAAGAAAAAAAGTTGATAAAAAGGATTTCAAATAATTATTTAATAGTTATTGCAAGCATCATAGTAGTTTTGTATTGTGCATTGATTTATTTTGGAATAGGACACTTGTGGAATGCGTTTGGAATTCTTCAAGGAAAATATCCCTACTCGGAATGCCTTGATAACTATATCTTTGGTGGCGTAATACGACTTATATGGTACGCTATTACGTTAGTTCTTTGTGTTTGCATGATTATTATTGTTCCGAAAAAGATTAAGCTGCTAAGTGTGGGAGAAAATACTTTAGATATATATGTACTACATAATCCTTTAATAATTGTTTTGATGCACACAAAACTAAAGTCGGTAATTTCTTATAATGTATTCTTAATGATTGCTAGTGGCATTGTGCTTACTTTGATATTATCGCTTTTTGCAAAAATAAGAATAATATGGAGGAAAAAGTTATATGACCTTTAAACGTTTATTGACACAATTTAGATTAATGTGTTATTTGGGAAATGGATATAAAAGAGCTGATTATGCAAAAAAAAAGGATTTGTATGGTTATATCGGACAAAGATGTAGAATTCCTATGTCATTGCCATTATACCCAAAGCTTGTTAGGTTACATAATAATGTTATTATGCATCGTAGTGTTAAATTAGTAACGCATGATGATATTAATGGTTTTTTAATGAAATCTTCTGATGAGTATAGTTTTAAAAATCAAGAGACATTATGTCCTATAGAGATATACGATAATGTGTATATTGGCATGAATACAATTATACTAGGTAATGTCAGAATCGGTCCCAATGTCATAATTAACGCAGGGAGTGTAATTACAAATGATATACCCCCTAATTCTATAGTTGGCGGTGTGCCGGCTAAGGTTTTGGGACCGCTTGATAAATATGCGAAACTACGTCTTATGAAAGACAAAGGAGCTTTCGAGTTTAGAAGAAGCGGTGCCGAGGCGATAGATGATAGAACCGTTGAAATGGCATGGAATAGGTTTAACAGCAAACAAGGTAAAAAATAGTTATATATAACTAATATTAATAAACGAAGGAGATACATCAAGGTGGAAGGAAACAGAGTGGTTACTGATTGGGTAGATGAAGCAGCTTCTTCTCGTCCAAATAAAATGGCTTTTGTAGATAGAAATAGAGCCGTGACGTATAGAGAGCTGAGAGATGAAGCTAAAACGATTGCGGCATTTCTAATAAAAAAGAGCTTATTTAAGGAATCTGTGTGTGTTTATTTAGATAAAAGCATAGAGTGTATTGTGTCTTTTATGGGTGTTGCATATAGTGGCAATTACTATACACCTCTTGATATAAAAATGCCTGAAGATAGAATAAAGCTTATAATTTCACAATTAGATACGAAAGTTGTGATAACTGACAGTAAGCATTATGAATTTATAAAAGGAATTGTTAATGATATAAGTGTGGTGGTATATGAGGATACTGTTTCGGATAAGAGTGAGAATGATTCTTTGATTGAATCTCAAAGAAGAAGGATTGTTGATACTGATGTTTTGTATGTGATGTTTACATCAGGCTCTACAGGTACGCCTAAAGGTGTAATTATATCTCATAAGGCATTAATATCTTATATTAAATGGTACATTGGCACTTTTGGTCTGTCGGAAGAAACAGTTTTCGGGAATCAAACTCCACTATATTTCTCTATGTCGGTTTCTGATGTATATGGGAATATTGCGTGTAAGGGAACGCTCTATTTAATACCTAAGTTTATGTTTTCATTTGCAACACAATTGGTTGATTATATTAATGATAATAAGATAAATACTATATACTGGGTGCCGTCAGCGTTATCTATAGTTGTCAATTCCGGCGTGTTGAAGAAGAAAAGAATGAAAAGTATAAAAAGGATTTTGTTTGCGGGAGAGGTTTTCCCTGTTTCGCAGTTTAATAACTTAAAACAGTATATGCCGGATATTATGTATGCTAATCTTTTTGGACCAACTGAAACGGTAGATATTTGCTCATATTATATTATTGATAGAGAATTAAGAGATGATGAGACGATACCGATTGGTTATCCATGTAGTAATACGGATCTAATTGTGAAAGATTTAGATGATGAAAAAATAGTAAGAAAAGATGAGATTAATAAAAAAGGAGAATTATATGTAAGAGGTGCTATCCTATCGTATGGATATTATGGAGATGAGGATAAAACAAGAGAATGCTTTGTCCAAAATCCGTCGCATAATTTCTATGGAGAAACTGTGTATAGAACAGGTGATATAGTTCATTATGATGATTTAGGAAGATTAATTTACGATGGACGAAAAGATAGTCAAATAAAACATATGGGTCATAGAATTGAACTTGGTGAAATTGAAGTGGCTGTAGGTACATGTAAGGATATTGAAAAATGTGCGGCGTTGTATGATGACGAGAAAAAAATAATATGCCTGTTTTACGTCGGAGATATAAAGGAAGCAGATGTTAAGAATATATTAAAAAACAAAATCCTTAAGTATATGATGCCTAAATATATAAAAAACTTAGCAGAGATGCCGGTTAATGCTAATGGCAAAATTGATAGGGTTGCTCTTAAAAGAGAGTATTTGAGTTAGGTGGTGCTTTGAATGCCTGTAGTTAAAGCAGAATTAAAAGATATTGATAAATGTGTTGATATTTTGTTTGTGCCTGAGATTGGGCAATTGTATTATCCGCTTAAAGAGCATTTATATGATGAACTGAAAAAAGGTATCAATGCCAACGAAGTGTATGTTGATTATAAAGAAGATGGGGAAACCATTCAGGGTGTTCTTTGGTATCAGAAGGAAAGCTTGTTCCTTTCATTTCCTTATTTACATATGATTGCGGTGGGAGAAGAGTTTAGAAATAGAGGAGTGGGTAATCGCCTTATGGATTTTTATGAACAGGAATCATTAAAAAGCGTAAAAGGTCGGTTACGAGTAAAGGCGTTCCTTTTGGTTAATGAAAAAAATCTTAATGCTCAGAAGTTTTATGAGCGAAGAGGATATGAGGAAGTCGGTTCTTTTGAAGGACTATTTAGAAAAGGAAGAACAGAAAAGCTGTTTATGAAAAAAGTTACAGCAAAAAAGTCATAAGAATTAGGAGGAATTAGATTATGGAAGAAAAGGTTCTTGAGATTTTGGGTAATACAAGTGAGGAATTATTAACTTATTCCGGTGACAATATGGTAGATGATGATGTGATAGATTCTTTTGAACTTATAAGTCTTATTACCGAATTAGAAGAGGCATTTAATATAGAAATAGATGCTGATTATGTGACGGAAGAATATTTCGGCAATAAAGATTGTGTAATTGCTTTGATTAGAAAGCTAACACAATAGGTTTGGTTTGAGGGGGAACAATAATAACGCCAGAACCAGATGTTTGATGTTGGCGTTAATTCCTACAGTAAATTTACCCAATCTAGAGCAGAATAGATTGTGTAATATATGTATATAGACTAACAAAGAAAGACAAAAACTGTAAAGAAGATAACAAAAATAGTAAAAAGTAAAAACCGTAAGAGATAACTACTTAAGGGACAACATGTGATGTGTTGTCCCTTTTTA
>AUXO010718036.1_pt1 | contig 12648 bp, 11 predicted proteins | sample 768731 | NCBI WGS metagenome assembly AUXO01 (sample SAMN02715735, study PRJNA202380) | gut metagenome | biome: sheep rumen | host: Ovis aries | place: New Zealand: Palmerston North | reverse complement strand
TTCACTTAAATTAGTATCTTTCATTTCTGTTAAAACTAAAATAATACTTTTAGATTCAACAGTTACTTTTACTAACTTACCTTCACTATTAATTGTTTGTGTAACTTTCGTAATTGATTCTAAACTAATATCATTAAATACTTCATTACCTACTTCATAAAATAACTTACCACCAGATATATAATAATATCTTGGTATATATTTTTCTTTTTCCATACTAGATATATATATTTGTTTAATAGGTATATCTCCTGTTTCATCTAATTTACTTAGAGGTATTTCATCATCTGCTAATACTTTTACTTTATTATAATCACCAGAGATACCTAAAGCTTGTACTTCGTAATCTTCTCTAAAACGATCACCACTATTATTACTATTCTTAAATAATTCAATTAAACCAACAATACATAATACCAAACCCATTATTGGGAAGATAAAGATTAATTTAGTTGTTTTACTTATCTCAATATCAGTAGCATCATTATCATGATAATATATATCAATTTTATCGCCTACATTAATATAATCTTTATAATAGAAATTGTATTCATAATTATTACTATTAACTGTATAAGATACAGTAACATCATTCTTACCAGTACCATCACTATCTTTTTTTACATCGATAACAGTACTACTAATCTTTACTAAATCTTTTTCGTCATTAACAATATAAATACATATTATTAATGATAGTAATAACAAGATACCAACAACTAAAAATAAGACACTACGTAAGCCAACATCCTTATTTGTCATATAAATACCTCTTTATTCTAGTTAATTATAGCATAAGAAAATAAAAAAAAGAATATCATTAGATATTCTTTTTATCAATACTAAGACCTAGTTCCTTTAATTGTTCTTCTGTAACTGGACTTGGACATTCGCACATTAAATCTGTAGCTGCTGCTGTTTTAGGGAATGCAATAACATCTCTTATATTTTCTGTTTCACATAGAATCATTGTCATTCTATCTAATCCTAAAGCAAATCCACCATGTGGAGGGCAACCATATTTTAATGCATCGACGAAGAAACCAAATTTATTTCTAATATCTTCTTCAGTTAATTCAAGAGCTTTAAACATTGTTTCTTGTACTTTTTCATCATGGATACGAATAGATCCTCCACCTGCTTCATAACCGTTAATTACGATATCGTAAGCTTTTGAATAACAATGTTCTTTATCAGTAAGAAGTTTTTCAACATCTTCATCCTTAGGCATTGTAAATGGGTGGTGACATGCAACAAATCTATTTTCTTCTTCAGACCATTCAAATGATGGGAAATCAGTAACCCATAATAATTTATAATCACCCTTTTTAATTAAATCTAAATCTCTAGCTAACTTACATCTTAAAGCACCAAGAGATACTTTAGTAGTTTTATAATCACCAGATACAATTAATACTAAGTCATTATCTTCAATATTAAGTTTTTCTTTAATATCATTAATTTCTTTTTCACTTAATACTTTTACTACTGAACCTGTAATTTCTTCATTATATTTAATATAAGCAAGTCCTGAAGCTTTATATGTTTTAACATAATCAGTTAACTTATCTAAATCTTTTCTAGAATACTTATCAGCAGCATTCTTAACAACGATTGCATTAACAATACCTTTATTATCTAAAACACTTCTAAATACTTGGAATTCAGTATCTTTTAAGATATCACTAATATCTTCAATTTTCATACCAAATCTTAAATCTGGTTTATCTGATCCATAATCTTTAATAGCGTCATCATATTTCATTCTCATTAATGGTAAACTAACATCTATATTTTTAACTTTCTTAAAGATATTAGCTACTAAGTTTTCACCTAAAGTCATAACGTCATCTTCATCAACAAATGAACATTCAACATCGACTTGTGTGAATTCTGGTTGTCTATCTGCTCTTAAGTCTTCATCACGATAACACTTAGCAATTTGGAAATATCTTTCAAAACCAGCAACCATTAATAATTGTTTGAATATTTGTGGTGATTGAGGTAAAGCATAGAACTTACCTTTATTAACTCTACTTGGAACTAAATAGTCTCTTGCACCTTCTGGTGTAGACTTACATAAAGTAGGTGTTTCTACTTCTAAGAAGTCTAAGTTATTTAAGAATTCTCTTACAGCAAATGTAATTTTATTTCTATTAACAAAGTTTTCTCTTAGAGATTCTCTTCTTAAATCTAGATATCTATATTTAAGTCTTGTATCTTCTAGAGCGTTAGTATCATCTGTTATTTGGAATGGTACTTCCTTTGATACATTTACTAATTCTAATTCTTCTGTATCAATTTCTATTTCACCAGATAGTAATTTATCATTCTTACTTTCTCTTTCTACTACTGTTCCAGTTACTTTAATAACATATTCATTTTTAAGTGAGTTAGCTAAATCATAGTATTTGTTTTCTGGTCTTACAACAACTTGAATAATACCAGCTCTATTACGTAGATCAATAAACATTAATCCACCTAGATTTCTTACTCTACTTACCCAACCATAGATAGTAACTTTTTCATTAACATTACTAATGTTATAGTATTTTACTTTTTCTAATACGTTCATAATAATCCTCCTTATAAATAAAAAACAGTTATCAATCCCAAAGGGACGAATAACTGTAGAATCCGCGGTACCACCCAATTTATTATCATTACGATAATCACTTATATGATAACGGAATAACCGACCTATATAGGTAACTCCAAAGTGTCTTCATATATTACTTATTTTTAGTTTCCACCAACCACTAAATCTCTATGAATAGTAAATATATTACTCTTCTTCTTCAACATTTATACTTGTATTTTATATCTTAAATACTTAAAAGTCAATTATTTAACCTTTGTACTACGAGTATTAATTGAATTACTTAAGAACTTAGTATAATTAATACCATGTTTAGGTTTATTATATTCGTATAATTTAACTTTACTGTACTTACCGTCTTTAACTAACTTAGTAAATTTCTTTAAAACATCTATATATAATTCTTCTAATCTTTTATATTCATGAAGACCTCTAAACTTTAACCAAGAGTATTCATACCAATAATACTTATCACCAACTTTATAAACTAAGAATGAATGACTAAGTGAAGTATCATTACTTGGATATAACATAAAATATGTTTGATGTTTTATATTTCTTTTATAAACAAAGTTTCTTTCAAATTCAACTAAATCAAATGATAAACCAACTTTAGAATCTTTTAATTCTTCAGGACTTTGTAAGTAATAAATATCTTTGAATTCTTTATCTATTTCTAAATGTTTATTACCCTTCTTATCAACATAACCGAATTTAACATCTCTTAATTCTTGATTTAATTTAGTATATATTTCATCATACATAAATATTATTAAATTATCTTTAATTTTATATTCATTAAAATTAAACTCTTTTAATAGCTTAATTAAGTATTCATTTTCTTTATAAGACCATGCATATAAATGACTATTATTTTCAACAATTGATTTAAGTATCTCTTTACCATAACCTTTATGTTGGTAATCAGTCATTATATAGAACTCATCTAACATAAATGAATTAAGATAAGGTATTAATAAATATACACCTACTAACTTAGTATTGTCATAGATCATTTTATAAGATTCAAAGTTCTCTCTTATATTCTTATTAATATTCTTTTTAATCTTTTCCTTATCCTCAAAAGAAAGTTGTTTATCCATACTATCAGTAATCATAGTTAGAGATTTTATTGTATTAAGTATTTCAATATCTTTTTCAGTGGCGTCTACTATTTTAAATTTCATAATACACCTTCTTTTGTTAATATATCTTAACAAAAATATAAGAAAAAAGATAGTATTAATATGATATAATTAAATAGGAAGTGAACATATGAAATTTGTAACTGATATAACTGAAAAAGAATATAGAGAATTTTGGGAGAAAAATGAATATAACCATTTCTTACAAAGTTATGAATGGGGTCAAATTCAAAAAAAGAATAGAAATCAAACTCCTGTCTATGTAGGTATGAGAGATGAAAAAGGTAATATCCTATGTGAAGCTTTATTACTAAAGAAATCTACACCACTACATATGTGTTATTTTTACTCTCCTCGTGGATTTACAATGGATTTTAATAATCAAGAATTATTAGAAGCATTTACTAAAGGATTAAAAGAATTCTTAAAAGAACAAAATGCAATCTATTTAAAACTAGATCCACCTATCATGTATCAAGAAGTAGATGAAAATGCTAAAAAGATTGAGGGTGGTAAGAATAATTATGAATTATTTAATAACATCGTTAAACTAGGTTACCATCATAATGGTTTTAACTTACTATATGATCATAATCAACCTCGTTTTACTTTTAGAACATTCTTTAATAAATATGAAACATTTGATGATGTAGTAAAATCATTCCATACATCATTCTATCGTCCAATTAAAAGAAGTTATAATTATGACTTAGAAATATATATGGATGATTCAATCGACACATTCTATAATCTTGCTGAACTAGTAGCAAGTAAAGATGGTTTCAATGCTTATCCGCATGACTATTATAAGAATGTTAATGATTATTTTAGTAAACATGGTTACATTAAAATCTTTAATGCTAAAATAAATCCTACTAAACTAATTGAAAAGTTTAAAAAAGAACTAGAAAATGAAAAGAAAGATAATCGTAAAGAAAAGATTAGAAAAGATATTGAATACTTTGAAAATCTAGCTAAAGAACATCCTACAGAATATACATGTGCATCACTAATATGTACTTATAGTAAAAAAGGTAGTTGGTCATTATATATTGGTAATGATGAAGCTGCTGCATATACTGGTACAGTTAATAGATTATATTATGAATATATTAAAGATGCTTATGAAAACAAATATGAATATGCTGACCTATTTGGTGTATGTGGTGACCCAACTACTAAGTTTAAAAACTTAGCTGGTATATTTGAATATAAAAGAAAAATTGGTGGCGATTGCGTAGAATTCGTTGGTGAGTTTGACTTAATTAATAAACCATTCTGGTACCATGTATTACCTGTACTTTTAAAAGTATATAGAGGTGTAAGAAAAATAATAAAGAGATAACTTATGTTATCTCTTTTATTTTAAATTTAAATCTACTTTTTTAATTGATTTAACTTCCATTCCATCAAATACTACTTCAAACATTTGTGGAGATGTCCATTCACCATCAATAATTGGCTCTTCTTCATAAGACAAGATTGTTTGACCATCAAAGTTATAACCAACCTTACACCAAGCACTCATTAAACAAGTGATTGCTGTTGCATGCATTACTACAGCAACTCTTCCACCTGGTTCATACATTAAGATATTCTTAATAGCTTCAACTACTCTTTTCTTTGTTTCATTTAATGATTCACCATTATTAAGTTTGAAATCAAAATCTTTCATTTGCATAGTTTCAAACTCATTAACACTCATCTTACCTAACTTACCTACTTTTCTTTCGTTAAGTCTTTCATCAATATTAATAATTGTATTATTATTAGAAGCTATATATTTAGCTGTACCTAAAGCTCTAACATAACTAGATGAATAAACAGCATCTAAGTTTTTTAATTCTGGTAGATCAGCTAAAGCTTTTGATTTAACTTCACCACTGACACTTAAGATGTTTTTAGCATCTATTAAATTCTCATCATCACTTAATGTAATAATATTAAAGTTAGATGAAGGACATGAATCAGCATGTCTAATTAAATATAATACTGTGTCATTCATTATAAAATCACTCCAAATCCTAATGCTAGTACCATCATAATAATACCAGCTAATAATACTCCACATAAAACAGCAATAATTGTTGATTTAAAATCTATATCTAATAAAGAAGCCGCTAGTGTTCCAGTCCATGCTCCTGTACCTGGTAAAGGAATACCTACAAATAATAGTAAAGCAACAAATAAACCTTTACCTGCTTTATCTTCTAACTTCTTACCTGCTCTTTCACCTTTAGTAAGAACCCAATTACAAAACTTACCAATAAATCTTTTATCTTTACCCCAATTTAAGAACTTACGAGCAAATAAGTAAATAAATGGTACTGGTAACATATTACCTATAATACAGATAATAAAAGAAGCAATCATATTTAAATGATAACCATCAATAGCAACAGGGATAGCTCCTCTTAATTCTATTATTGGTAACATAGAAATTACAAAAACAATTATATATTTAAAAATTATATTCAATTTAATCATCCTTTTTACTATTAAATTATAGCATAAATAAAATAAAAAGAGAAAGACAATAAGTCGTCTTTCTCCAAAGTGTGAGTTTGAGTTTATATGTTATTTCTTAATTGTATAGGGTTCTTTTTTATATATAAAAATTACATTGATTGTTTCTATATTAATTTCTATTCTCAGTTAAATCCTATCACTTCTCCCTTCATCTTCTTAAATATAACACTCGATTATGAAGAAATTGTGAAGATAAAGTGAAATACTATTTATTTACACTATTATCTTTTTTAACTTTAAAATAGAATATTGTACCTTTTTCTTTATCACTTGTAACTCCATATTCAACTTTATGTAATTCAAATATCTTTTTAACAATTGATAAACCTAAACCAGTACCTACTTTATTACGTTTATGATTCTTTTCATTTTTATAATACCTATCCCAGATATCTTTAAGTTTATCTTTTTCAATTACAGCACCAGTATCTTTAACTTCTACTAGATAATCTTTTTCATTTTCTGTAATAGTTACAAAGACTTTCTTATCTTTACCAGTATAATTAATTGCATTATTAATTAAGTTATAAACAGCTTGATCTATTTTTAACTTATCAGCTTTTATCATTACCTTCTTAGGCGATTCTAGAATAATTGAATAATCTTCTAAATCAACAACAAATTGATATCTCTTAATAATATCTTTAACTAGTTTTTCTAAATCAAATGTTTCTAAGTTTAATACATCTTTATTAGCTTCTAATTTAGATATATCTAAAATATCACCAACAAGATTATTTAAACGATCTACTTCATTAATAATAACATTTAAATTTTCTGTTCTCTTTTTTTCATCCTTGTAAGTTAAATCTCTCACCATTTCTGCATAAGCTTTAATCATTGTAAGTGGTGTTTTTAAATCGTGTGAAACATTAGCAACTAAATCACGACGATATTCATCTGTCTTACTTACTTCTTTTTCTAAATAGTTAAGTGTATCAGCTAGTTCATCAACCTCTTTTATTCCCCCGTGTTCAAATTTAACATTATAGTCTCCTTCAGCAACTTTAGTTGCTTTAGCTGTTATATTAGTTATTGGTTTACTTACCCAATTAGATAAAAATAAACTAATTAAAATAGCTAATATAATAACTACTACTGTTATATATGTTAATTGACTCTTTACAGTTAAACTTGTTTTATTAATATTCTTTAACATTGTAAATAGGAAGACACAACCATCATCTACTTTGATGGCATATAAAATACCTTCTGCATCATATTCTTCATTATTGAATTCTACTTTACTCATTTCATGATCTTCTGTCATGAAATTAGATATATATCTTTTCATTAACGAATGATTAGTTCCCAACATACAACCCATATTATTTTCATTAAATAGTTTATAAGTTGAATCATTCATTACATATTCAATACATAAGTTATTATCTTTTACTAAATCTTCTAGATACTTATCAATATCATTTCCATCATAATTCTTAACACTATTAGCTATATAAGTTATATCTTTTCTTTGATAATACTTATATAGAAAGTTAGATACTAGGTCACTAGATATCCACAGTAAAAGAATTATAAATATTGAAAATAGTATTAAAGAAAATAATGTTTTAAATCTAATACTTTTAGAATTAATCTTTATATTCAAATTTATACCCCATTCCTCTGACTGTTTTTATATAGTCACCATATTGTTTTATATTCTTTCTTAATGTTTTAATATGTGTATCTATTGTTCTATCATCACCATAGAAATCATAACCCCAAACATTAACTAATAATTGTTCTCTTGATAAAGCTATATTTTTATTAGTAACAAAATACTTTAATAAATCATATTCTTTTGGTGTTAATGATATTTTTTCATCATCAATATAAACAACGTGACCTTTATCATCTATGACTAAAGTATCAATCTTATAAACACCTTCTACTCCACCGCTTCGTTTTAAGATAGCTTTAACTCTAGCTACTAATTCTTTGGGTGAGAATGGCTTTGTAACATAGTCATCAATACCTAAATCAAAACCAATTAATTTATCGTATTCTTCTCCTCTAGCTGATAGCATAATAAAAGGAATATTAGCTTTATGACTCTTAATTTCTTTACAAGCTTGATAACCATCTTTATTAGGCATCATAATATCCATGATAATTAAGTTATAGTTATTAACTAGAGCTTTTTTAACAGCATCATCACCATCAATAGCTTCATCTACTTCATAACCTTCATTAACTAAATACTCTTTTATAACTTTTCTAATTAACTCTTCATCATCAACAATTAATATCTTCATATGGAAACCTCCATTAATTAATTTATAATATAACACAAATGTGAAAATTAAATGAAAAAAAGAAGATTTGCATCTTCTTATAATTCAACATTATGATAAACAGTTTTAACATCTTCAACATCATCAAGTAATGTTAAAAGACGTTCAAATAATTCTTTATCTTCTCCAGTAAGTGTAACTTTTTCTTTTGGATACATACCAACCTCATCAATTAAGTAATCAATATCAGGATATAAATTACTTAAGCATACATGCATTTTATGTTGATCAGTAGGAGCAACAGAAATAGTTAAGTTACCATCACTATATTCATCATCTAATACTTCAATACCTTCATCTAATAAAGCCATTAAAGCATCTTCTTCATTATCAGCTTTGAATGTAACAACTGCTAAATTATCATAGTTATATGATACAGAATTCATAGCACCCATTTTCATTTTAGCTTTATTAACTTGTGTTCTAACATCACTTATTGATCTATTAACATTATCTGTTAAACATTCAGCGATTAAAGTAGCTCCATTAGGTCCGATTATTTCATATCTAACTACTTGATAATCTTCACCAGCACCACTATTAAATTTATCTAAAGCTCTTTTGATGATATCAGCAGGAACTTGTTCTTTTTTAGCTTTCTCAATAACTTGTTTAAGCGCAAAGTTACTCTCTGGACTAGCACTGCCACCCTTCTTAGCTTTATCATATATTTCTCTTGCATACATTGAATATAGTTTACCTTTAGCTGCACCAGTCTTTGCTTTGCTAGCTGCTATACTTGGAAATCTTCCCATCTTTTCTCACCTCTATTTATAAAACCTTTAATATTATATATGAAAACACTTTATATTACTAGAAAAATTTTACTTGTGCTATAAAGTCATTTATGAAATTACCAATAGAATGTCTATATTTTCTAATCATTCTATGAGCATTATATAAATCATAATAATTAACATGATCTTTTTCCATTAAATACTCAAGGGCTTTTAATACTAATTCTTTATTAGTTTTTGCATTAAAGTAAGCTCTTACTCTTTTCTTTAATTTACGATCAACATTTCTAACTAAGAAATCATAATATCCATGACTTCTTCTTTTAAATAAGTATTTATAACCATCATAATTTCTTATTACTCTTAAAGTATCGTAATAACCCATCATGATATTATCTCTTATTACTTCTTGGTTAAGTTCTAAGATATGACCATTATCTCTACTAGGAGTTATATAAGTAACGTCAGCATCTCCATTACGTGCTTTAATACTTATACCTATTCCTTTAATTGCTATAACATATATCTTCTTATAACCTTTATCAATTAATAATCTAGTTGGTGAATTATCAAAGAAACCACCATCTATATAATAATTATCATCTATTATTTTCTTTTCTTTAAATATTGGTAGATAACAACTAGCCATCAAGTATTCAATTAATTGATCATTATCTTCAATATCTTCTTTATAAATATACTGTGGTTTAAAACCTTTTACTTTAACAGTTACTAAACCAAAATCTTTATCAGAGTATTTAAGATCATCATAATTAATTAAATCTTTAACACTATCAAGCATTTTTGTATTATCTATACCATTATTTGAAACAATATTCTTAAATGTATCAAATGCTCCCATAAGAGCATCTAAATCCCAGTCGCCATCATTTGATGCTTTAACAAAATCTTTATTAAAATCAAATAATTCACCAGGTTTTAAATTATACCAATAATCTAATAAATCTAATTCCTTATGGCTTGCTAGCATTGCAGCATTAAAAGCTCCAATGGAAGTACCAGCAAATCCATCTATTTTAATACCACATTTTTTGAAAGCATAAAAAGCACCAATTTGATAAGAACCTTTTATACCTCCACCTTCTAGAACCAACCCTTTCATAATTACTTCTTTTTACTCTTTTTTCTAAACGGAATTGATAATAATCGTGGTATAAATCTAAAGATATTATATTTATATTTATTTAAACTATCATAATAAACATCTAAGTTTTTAGATCTATAATTCAATATATCATTAAGCTTATCAGAATCACTATAATATCCACCATAATAATTCTTTTCAGCTACGAAGAACATTTCTAAATATTCAGAAGATAAACCATATGTTTTAAATATATGATTAATGAAATCAGCAAATGTAGTTCTAAACTTAGGTCCACCAGATACATCAAATGTCTTCTTATTTAGTTTATCTAAATGATCTATTGAAGAAACAAATGCATAACCAGCATCAACTGATGATAACATTTCCTCTTCTTGGTCTAATTTAACATTATAAATAATATTATCTTTACCAGGATCACCTAATACATATGATAATCTGAAAATAGTATAATTCTTAATATTATCTTTAATATACTTTTCACACTCTAATTTATATTTAGAGTAGTTATCGAATTCATCAAAATTAGGTTTACTAGTAACTTTAATATTTAATGGATCCTTTTGTTCACCATATATAGATGTACTAGAAGCGTATAGTAAATGACATGAAGGATTATAATTCTTAATCGAATTAACTATATTAGTTGTTCCGCCTAAATCAACAACCTTACATAATTCTCCATTAACATTAGCAAGTGGTGGTAATATACCAGCTAAATGAATAACTATTTCATTTTCTTTAATTAAAGCATCAATTAAAGCATCATCATTAACATCACCATAAACAATGTTAATTCTTTTCTTAAATTTCTTTAATTTACTATAAGCACGACGATTACGTAATTCTAATACAGTAATTTCATATTTACCTTCACTTAGTAAGAATCTTACTACTTGGTAACCTACTGTACCAGCACCGCCAGTAACTAATATTTTTTTCATATTCCCACCTCTTAAAGGATCTTTTCTTATTATAATTTTATCACATATCACAAGCAATTAGAAGATTTCTTCGCTGCTTGAAGCGTTAAGACTTAAATCCGCAAACTCTCCTTTTAAGAATAAAGGATAAGCTGCTGCTCCAATCATAGCAGCATTATCTGTACAATACTTAAGTCTTGGAACTGATAATGTAACATTATATTTATCAGCTACCTTCTTAATTTCTTGTTGTAAATATTGGTTAGCAGAAACACCACCAGCAATAATCATATATTTAATATTATTTTCTTTAATAGCTATTTCTGTTTTACGAGCTAATTCATCAATAGCTGTATCTTGGAAAGATCTAGCCAAATCAGCTTTTCTTATTTCATTACCTCTTTGTTCTTCATTATGAACAAGATTAATTATGCTACTCTTTAAACCACTAAAGCTTAAATCTAAAGAATCATCATTCATTGGAATAGGTAGTTCATAAGTATGCTCACCTTCTCGAGCCAATTTTTCAACGTTTGGTCCACCAGGATACTTAAGACCTAATACTCTAGCTACTTTGTCATAACATTCACCAATAGCATCATCTAGTGTTCCACCTAAATGTTTAAATTCATAATCGCCTGTCATTAAAATGAAGTCAGAATGACCTCCACTAACTACTAGAGCAAGTAATGGGAATTCCATTGGTCTTTCTAGCTGATTTGCATATATATGACCAGCAATATGATTAACAGCAATAAGTGGTTTATCATAAACTAAAGATAATACTTTAGCACATTCAACACCAACTAATAAACTTCCTAATAAACCAGGAGAATAAGTTACAGCAATAGCATCTATTTGATCCATAGTCATACCGGCTTTTTGTAATGTTTCTTCAAATACCATAGTGATATTTTCAGTATGCATTCTAGATGCAATCTCTGGTACTACACCACCAAATTCAGCATGTGTATCCATTTGCGTAAGAATAGTTACATAAACACATTCACATCCATTTTTAATAATAGCCATACTAGTTTCATCACAAGATGATTCAATAGATAATATATATACATCTTTTTTAGCCATCATTATACATCTCTCCTCATAATTAAAGCATCATCATTACCATAATATTTCTTTCTTACGTTAATAACTTCAAACTTATTAACCTTATATAAATTAATAGCATTCTCATTATTAACATTTACTTCTAACATAATGCTTTTAACATCATCAAAATAATCAATAACATGATTGATTAATTGAGTAGCAATTCCTTTTCTTCT
>AUXO012084124.1_pt1 | contig 12649 bp, 8 predicted proteins | sample 768731 | NCBI WGS metagenome assembly AUXO01 (sample SAMN02715735, study PRJNA202380) | gut metagenome | biome: sheep rumen | host: Ovis aries | place: New Zealand: Palmerston North | reverse complement strand
CCGTCAGGCGGTGCATCAGGTCTGCTGCCGTCGGGCTTATCGGGCGGTGCGTTCTTGTCCTTACCCTGCTCGCTGCTGTCCGAAGCCGAAGAGCTTGAATTGCCTGATGTATCCGCTGTGCTTGATGAATTGCTGCAAGCGGCCATTGAGATCGTAAGCACTATCGCTGCTATTAAAGAAAGTATCTTTTTCATATCGGTGTCCTCCTTTTTGGGTGTTTCCCTTAACTGTAACTTTATTGTACATTGCACTCCTTAATTATACTTTAAATGCAGAAAATAGTAAAGCCCGTGAGCATAGAACTCTCGGGCGGGTTTTAGTCTGGTAAATCAGGCTTTGCTAATCAGTACAAACCTGACAGCCATGAACACAAATATATGCATCATGCTTCTTACATTTTGGAAATCCGCATTTCACAGGATCGTTCTCATCGGCTTGGGACAGCCATTTTGTCAGCGTTCCTTCGATAATATCCTTGGCGGTCATACGCTCTATCAGCTTTTGAAAGGTGCCGAGATATTCAGCTACGATCGGCTCGTTCTCAAAATCTCTGACAGTTCTTCTGCTGTTTATCGCTTCATACAGTTCCATAATAACCCCCTATGACTTTTCTTTATCTCACTGATCACAGCTCATTTTTCGGTGAAAGTCCCCTTGCGTGTGTTGGGTGTACTTTATCACAAATATAGCTGATTGTCAATAAACGAGAATAAACCCCGGGAAACGGCTTTTTTCGGGCTTTAAAACACAACAAGTCGGCAAGCGGGATAATTATGCACCCCGCAAACAGCGCAGGGATAGGCTTTGCGGAGCCGTAAGCGTCAATAAGCGTCAAAATAAGCGGCAAACCCGATTTTTGAGCAAAAAAAGAACTCGCAAACAGCGTGTTTGCGAGCTTTTCATTTATGCGGCAAACGGGACTTGAAGCGCTGCCGCTTGCCAAAACCCACGCATCTGAGGTGTTTCTTTGCCCGCTCCTGCGGCGATTCTGTCATAGGGGGCTATACCGTAACGTCGTGCAGTATTGCGTAGTTTTATACAATAATAAAGACCAAACAAAGACCAAAACTGCTAATCGTTGAGTATTGGAATAAGATATAGTATTATGGCATACCATACACCATTTATAATTTAGTTCCCAATAAAGGTCTTGTACCCGCTATTGTTTTTATTCCTCAATATGTAGCATAACAGTATTACGAATCAGTAGCGTTTTTTGTTGAAACAAGATACTCAAAATAATTAATGTTCAAGTCTCGTTTAGTATCGATCACTGCTTTTTCTTTAACAACAAACCCATTTCCGACAAGAATATCATCACCTTCATTACAATCCGTCTGATATCTGTTAACATCCTCATCACGTTTTTGAGGCATAATAAAACCACATGAACCAGTATCAAACATCAATGCATATGACATAAGCTGATGCGAATCATTTCTGTCAGGAATGGAATGATCCTTATATTTTACATCAAACACACCTATGCAATCTCCCTTTTCTCCTTCAGGTGTTTTATTGTATAAAACGATATCCGGTACGTAATTTTCCAAAATATGTCTACCGCTGTTATTCGTTTTCAGATAGCTGTGTTTTGTATTGTATTTTTCCAGATAGACACCTTGCTTTCGTACCTGATTACGAATATAGAATTCAAAAAGCGATTCCATATTTATTGCATATGGCAGTATCTTGTACTCATTAACATCACTATACGACGCTGACAAACGTCCTTTCTCACAAATCAGTTTTGCAAGCTGAATCGGCTTCTTATAATACGAATACAATCCATTGACTTTGATACTTACAAATTGATTTATGCTCAAAGCAACTGTTTTCACGCTATTAAGCAAATTCATACAGTATCTGATGCTCTTTCGGATACTGGGTAGCTTCTTGCGGGAATCGACTGCTGAATTATCGATGATCTTAACTGCCTTGATTAGCGCTGCCTTAAGTATTCTGTTTTCTTGAGTATCTATGGAAAATGTCTGATAACGACAATACACCCTATCATCTCTACCTGCAGAAATATTATGCTTTATATGTTTTGAAAACATTATTTTGCCTTTGATTTTTCCGTTTAAGTTTTCCTCATAGAAAGTCATACGTGATTTTAATATCTTTTTACATACCATTTCACAAGACTTTATATACGATACTGCTAGAAGTAGTTCGCCACCAAATTCAGAACGAGAAGAAGCAATCATACCTTCGCGCTCAAAAACTTGGTACAGCGGTCTCCTATCAGATTCGTATTTTTCAAACTCCTCATCTTCCAAAACACAATTGAGCATTATGTACGGGTCAACTTCGAAACGTGGGCTTATATAAAGCACAACATCCTTTTGTGCGTTCAGACTAAAGCGTTTCACTCCGATGAATCCAGCAGAATAAAGCTTGCCATTATATTGATGAAGCCCGAGATTATCTATATCACCTGTGCTTGATGCAAACTGCTTGAGCCTTTGTATCACCAAATCTTTGTCGTTCTCTGAGTCTGATTTTATACAATCCCTTTTTATTTCACTCCAATCATCTGCAGTAACTATAATATGCTCTGTCATCTATTGCCTCCAGAATCAGTTATTAACATCAGTTATCTGTTCAGTAGCACTCGAATTATACTCGGATAATAGGTCTTCATACAATTTTTCCTCGCTGATGCAATCTTTTCGACCAAACTGACTTAGATATTTAATTATCTCATTTCCATCGCCGTTGATCAACACACCATCCTTATAGTATTCTCTAAGGATAGGCAATACCTGATACACGAACTTAAGCTTTGTTTCTTCCTCATTTTGAGCAAGGAACATCGTATGTCCGACCTGTACATCATCCTTATTGTAATCTTCATTTAGGAAATCATCAAACAACTCTTCTGTTTTTTTAAAGAGGAAAACCGCAAGTTCCTTAGCAGTGTTTTCTGAGTTTTCAATAACGTTAACATCAGGCAGCATCGGGAAAAATATAAAACGCCTTCTTACTGCATAATCAATATTACCGATCGATTTATCAGCTGTGTTCATTGTTCCAATAACATAGAGATTATCAGGTATTTCGATTTCATTGTTGCCATCAACCGAATACGGTGTGGCGATTTTTTCATTACGATATTCAAGTGCATAGATCAGCTCTCCAAAAACTGACGAGACATTTGCTCGGTTGATCTCATCAATGATCAAATATACATCTTTGCCTGACTCTTTAGCTTTCAAGGCAAACTTAGCTGTCTTACCAAGTATCTTATCAACCGTCTCGTATTTTATCCCCGTACTTGGTGCTTCGATCTCAATGCTCTGCGCTCCAGCTATCGGCTTTATTTCTCCTTTGAGCTTATCTGCTGATGTTTCTACAGGCTTTACTGTAATTCCTCGCACAAAATCCTCATAGCCATACGAAGGATGAAACTGAACGATATCCCAATAGAAATCCTTATCAAAGGAAAGCGTTCCTTCTCTTAATTGACTATACATTTCATCCGTAATCTGACATTCTTTAAGTTTGTTTTCAACGGCTGTCTTATTTGTTCCTTCCGGCAGATTCAACTGTTCTTTAAGGAACTGCCTAGCCTCATAAGTTTTAGAGGTACCAGGAGGTCCCTGCAGTATCATTTGTCTTATGTTCATTGCATTCATAATTGCCTTATAATTATTATCTGCCATTTTATAAACTCCTTTCAAGGTTGCTTCAACAGTGTTTCCATTGATCGTACTGATTACAGTTTCATTGGCTCGATGGTTTAGTATAATAACCCTATTCTCATCAAATAAAACTCTGACGATTTCAAAAAAATCTCTCTTACCTTCAAGATTGCGAAATTCTTCAATGTCTTTATTAATTATTCTTATGATATTCTGCAGGTTCTCATCCTCTGAGTTGTGCAGCAACATCTGTTCTATTCCAGATTTATATAAAATGTAGTAATTATAGATCAACGACCCTAACAATTCATTTATCGGAATATATGCTGTTGTTTCTTCCTGATTGTTTTTATAAAGTTTCCTGCTCAAGTTAAAAGTGCCGCCGTCTCTTATATTAACTAAACAGTGATTTTTCCCCCAAAACCTGTACACAGGACTACCTGGATACAACGAAATCGTTCCGCCTTGTGTTGGCGACGGATACTCATCCCTATATTCTGACTCGATCAGCAGCGCACCAAATCGTGATGAGTATTTACATCCGACTCTGAACCATTCTGTGTTTAAGAACAATTTATTTATGAGTATGCTATCATCCAAAAGCGAGCTCTTCCAAGTGAGATCAAAAATGCACCTATATATTTCTTGTAATGCACCTCTTGCTTTTCCACCGACTATACGTCTTTTTATCTTGCTTATTATCTCCCCGAAATCTTCATTGATCTCAACACCATCTTTATCCATCTTTTCAATGGTACCAAAAAGCAATGAGACACTATTAGTTCTGGTTTCAGCCGCTTTAGTTATGCAGCGAAGCTCATCAAAGTTCATATGCAGAACACCATTTCTGACATACTCCTCAAGCATAGGTATCACCTTGTACCGCATTGACTGGTATACTAAGGCTTCCGTCTTTGCGATAAACCAGCCGTGACCCAAAAGATAGTATATCTCCTGTTCACGGAGATCATCCGCAAGATATTGATCTATAATACCTTCATAATAATCATATTCCTCTAGCGCTTTAGGATCACATTCTCCTTGAGCAATCAGTTTTTCAAGAACCTTTTTATCGCTATAATACTCCTTGTGTTCAAATCTGCGAAGGAATGCATAATCAAGTTTATTCATTGATGGAACAGCTGAAACAGCAATGATAGTAAGATTTTCGGGGACTGTAAGCTTTTCACTGCTCTGCGTGTTAACTGCAGTACCCCTATTTTCTATTGCATAAACTAATTCTCCAAGAACAGACGCTATATCCGCCCTGTCAATATCATCAAGAATAATAGCATATTCATTGGAACTATCAGTTATTGCTCTTGAACAGATTTGTGCAAACTGCTTGTCAGCCGCTTTTAAAACCACTCTACTATCCCGAGTACAAAGCTCTGTTCCTTTGATCAGGTCAGAATAGCCATATCCTTCATACAATGGAACATATACTATACGACCACTTTCAACTGCATTTGCAAAATCATCTAACCCTGTGGCATTAAGCGCTTCTTGCTTTGCATGATAAGTCTTACCCGAGGCTATAGTACCCTTGATAAGAATATTTTTCATTTAGCTGTCACCTCTTTTGTACTCCTATATAATAAACCGTGCAGTTATCAATATTCAGAGTAAACTTAGCTTTGTTCATCACTATAGCATAATACTTTCGGAAATCATTTGTTGAATATAATGAAACATCTATTTCTTCTGGTCTCTTGTTTTTGGGAATCAAGTACGCTATTGAACCATTAGCCAGACAATTATCAGGCAAAACGCTTGCTCTTGTATTATAAGTAAAGTTAGGCATTATTATAGCCTTTGAATTCATAAAGCTTTTGGTTTTAAATGGCTGAGGGTCATCAATAAACCTGTCATAGCCAGGAATACTTATAATCTCACCGCTGTCCAGAATATTCTTTGCCCTAAGTATTCGGATCTTGCCTTCGTTTTTCATATGTTTGTTTGTGATCTGCCGATCACGTATATATTCAAACACATCAAGCTCTAACGAACTGATATAATCGTCAAACCACTTGTCTCTGTAAAGCATCCATAAACGGTCATGAAAAATATATCCTTGTTTATGACATATTTCTTTATTCTCTGCTTTGCTCTCTATAACAGCATCTCCGTTGTGATTAACATCAAATGTTAAAGAAAGTATTTCCACAAAAACATTCTTAAAATATTTAACACCATAATCAACGATCCTTACGATTGAAATATTCTCATACTCGTTTCTGATCTGCTGATACTCCGCTGCCATAATAAACGATTTTGGCACCACCAAAACGATCTTTTCACCGAGGGCTCTCAGCTTATGAGCAAAGAGCGCAAATGCATTGCTTGAAGAAACTGATGAACCCAGATTATACTTTGATAGTTCTTTTTTGTTCAGCTTTACAAACGGAGGGTTTGAAGCAACTATATCGTAAGTGTGCAAAGGTTTCCATTCTAGAAAATCTGCGCAGATATAATTGATTTTTACTCTTTTGTCGAATTTCAACATTGAAATATATTCTTTCAACTTGGAAAGAATTTCAGGATTTATATCTATCACATCTATTAGAATCTCATCGGCATTATAGCATAATGAAACCAACTGTGGAATAAATGCTCCGAGACCTACTGCAGGTTCTAAAATTCTGACAGACCCTTTTCTCATGACTGCAAAATCTTTTATTGCATCGAACACAACACACTGCGGTGTATAAAATGATCCTGTTGTTTTTTTATCAGACAACAAAGACTCATCAATATATGAAAGAATATAATAATTGTTTTTCTGTTCTTCGGTCAAATCATTCTTTGAAAAACTACTCTTATCATATGAATCAACAAAATCGCTGTAGTCAAGCATCAAATTTATGTTTCCTGCAATCGTTTCCATTATTCGAGTTGGCACAGCTTCACCTATACACCTTCTAATATTCAATTCACTGTTCTTTAGAAATTGATCCCTACTTAAAGTATTAATCTCATCATTCCAAATAAAGTTATCTGGAATGGTCATAAGACGCATAAGTTCTCTAATACTCAACACTCTATTGTCAGACGGATGTATCGTGTCCTGACTACAAATAATATCATTGCGAGTATGAATACACGCTCCAGGTCTGTCCCAGTAAAGGCGTCTGTATTTATTGTTTATATGTGTGGACTTAAGATCCTGCCTTTTGCCATTTTTCAACAGGTAGGGTCTTGTTTCTTTAGGGTTGTCCAAAGCACTTTCTCCCTCTTTTATATCCTTGATCCATGGCAGCATATATTCAGGGAATGGTCTTGCAAAGTGCAGGATATCAGTCGGATCAGATTCTCCATATTCAAGGTGTACAAGATCTCCTATCGCATCTCTTACCGTTATCTCTGCCGACCTTTTAGGGAACAGATTTAAAGGAGTAATGTTTCTCAGATCTTTTCGCGTACCAATGACAAGGGTTCGCGGTCTGCTTGACGGCACACCAAAATCCTTAAAATTGATAACGCGCCAAGAAATGCGATAATTATTGGAAAGATTTGATTTTATAGTTTCTCCAATAGGCTTATCATTGCCATCAACGTCTGTACATATAGTTTTTATGAATGCCCTAACATTTTCAAAAACAAAAACCTTGGGCTGTATGCTATCGATCATTTTGATAGCTTCAACTACGAGCGAATTGCGGCTTTTCTCATCTTTTTTCTTGTAATTAACAGTAGACATACCTTGGCACGGCGGCGTTGCCACTATTACATCAACTGAACCGATTTTATGGATATTCTGCCACCTTTTTATTTCTGTAAAAATCTGGTCTTTAGTTTTCTGGTCTGAAATATCTCCATTGATGTATCCAGTCTGGTATCGGCATTTCTTATTAAACTTTTGAATATTCAATCGGCTTTGTATTATTTCGTTCGTAGCTATACACTCAAATCCTTGTTCAGTAAAACCAAAGCATCCAATCCCTGCGCCACTAAATAAGCTTATATATGTACGCATATTACTACCTCTTACATTTATTTTTAATTATTATACCATAAAACAACAAATAAATCAATAATCATTTGTTTACAATCAACTATACATCTGTCCAACTAAGGTTGTTTCCATTGTCTACCCCAACCTCTCGATGACCTCTCTGAACTCATCCTTGCCGAGTTCGCCGCGGATATATGCTGCTCTTGCGGCTCTGGCTTCATCCGCCCAATCGGCATATTCTTCATAGCTCAGGTCTTTCTCGGTCTGCTGCCCATCAAGCTTCCACGAACCACGCTCGAACCGCTTGTAGTTTTTGTTCCTAACTCTATCGTACTCATCAAGCAGTTCATCCTTCTTCCTGCGCAGCTTCTGCATCAGCTTTGGTGCGACTTGCTTGCAGGTCTTACCGTCCTCGGTGAACACCCTGTCGCAGTAGACTGTTCTGTGCTTTGTCCTCGGAACAAAGAAATTCCCACAGCACCTGCACAGGCTGACTCGCTTGTTCTCCTGTGCGAACCGAAGCAGCATAAAGATGTAGTAGTCTGCAACATTGTCGAAAGTATAATAAAGGTCGAGCTTGGTGCTGCCGTCTATCAGGTCATAGTTGATGAACTCCGATGTGTAGTGTCTGTCAAACAACTGCTCGTGGGCAAGCACTCGCTCGCTGAACCACTTGTTCGGCTCGTCATACGCCATAGCATCGTGAAGCAGGCAGTACAGCAGCTTGTATACTTCCAAAGGCTCTTTCATAGAACGGCTGACATTTTTCATGATGTTGACATAGTACATCGCCGAACCGTCATCATGCAATGCAATGGCGTGCAGTATATCTCCGTACATCAGACAACCCAAAATTGAGTCCTCACCTATAAGGTCATAAGTATAATTCAAAGCAGTATTGACAACATCATTTACCTGACCCGGTGATACCAAGCCCAGCAAAACATCATTGATAATGCTCGCGCGAGAACTGATATCATCAAACATTCTTTGCATACTCTCCTTGTCTTTTTCAAGCAGGGAGAGTATCTCTTTTTCTGCCGTTGAATCTGTGAGCCTGTGGAATTGCTCGTTGAACCACACATAGCGGTGAATTGTTTTACCGTCAAACGAAATGCAGACTCTGCCTCGCAGCTCTTTCTTTTTCATACCGCAACCACCTCTTTTCTTTTTCGCCATATACATTGTAGCACAAAAGAAATAGTTATTGGGGTAAAATTTTGTACAGTTGAGAACTTGGCTTTGAATTATTACAATGTCCGATATTGCTTTTTTGAAAAATACATCAAAAATAATACAGCATTTCAAATCGTGAAAAGAAACGATATAATTAAAAATAGAGGCAGCGGATACTGCCGACAGCATCTTGAAAATTGAATCCGCACACACGAAAGATACCCCACGGGGAAGTACAGCCATGATGAGCCTGGAGGACTCGGAGCGTACCAAGTCGGGAAAATACATCAGAGCTTTGGAAGAGTTCTGACAGGAACGATAGTGGAGTGCGGGCAAAACGAAAATCAAATTGAAAGGAGGGAATCGTATGCAGCAAAACGAATTGAAACTGCGCAGCTGCGAGTACATCATGGAGACGGAGTTCAAGAAAAAGAGATACCTCGTTGACAAAATGCTCTACCCCGGTCTGTACATTCTTGCAGGTGCAACAAAGGTCGGAAAGTCGTGGCTCGCATTGCAGCTGTGCATCAGCGTTGCACTCGGCGAGCAGTTCCTCAAGCACGAGACCTCGCAGGGACAAGCTGTCTATCTTGCTCTTGAAGATGACGAGGGACGATTGCAGGACAGGGTCTATGAGTTCATTGATGTACCGACCGAAAACCTTGAATTCGCTATCGCATCGGAGTCTATTGACAGTGGTCTTGAAAGTCAGATACGAACGCTTGGTGAAACTCACGACAATCTAAAACTCGTTATCATCGACACAATGCAAATGGTGCGTGAGACGACAGACATCAGCTACGCCAAGGACTACAAGGATATGAGCGTGCTCAAAAAACTTGCGACCGAGCTTGGCATCACTATCATTCTGATACACCACACCTGCAAGCATTTCGACGAGGACCCGTTCAAAACTATCTCAGGAACAATGGGCTTGAGTGGTTGCGTTGACGGCAGCTATGTGCTGGTTGAAAGTCATCGTGGCAGCAGAGTCGGAAAGCTGTACGGTGTAGGTCGTGACTTTGAAAACATCGAAATGGGAGTTGCGTTTCGCGACTGTCATTGGTATGTGACCGACACAGTTGAGCCGTTTCGGCGTGACACTTTTTCTTTTGCGATACACGACCTTATGGTCGAGCAGGTGTCATTCATTGGCTCAGCAACTGCACTGTGCGAACTACTCTACCGCAAGTACGGCGGTCAGTATTATCCAAACAGAGTCACCCGTGACCTTGTTCAGCACACCGAGGAACTGAAAACACTGGGAGTGAGTTTCACCTCGACACGCAGCCACAGCAGCCGCATCATCAAGCTCGAATATGACATCACGGGTGACGTTAAGTCGGGTGCACTGCTGTACAGCGAGGTCGAAGACTCTACCGGCACCCGAAAATCCGCAAAGGGTTTACCTATGGTGATTTCGCAAAACAGCGGCGAGCAAACGGGTGACGGTAACTGCCCGAATGGGTGACGGTAGGGTGACGGTAACTCTTGTGCTGTGAGCCGATATTTGCCCACCCTTTCCCTCAGTGGACGAACTACCCGAGCCGCCGCAACCAAACGCCTCACAGGGCAACGTGGCGCAAGTGTGAGCCGATTGCGGTCTCCCTTTTCTGTGAATAAACCCTGCAAAAGTGCGTTCACCTTCGGTCTGTTGACCCTGCAAAATCATAGGTCAGGCGGCAGTCCGAAAACCGCTCAATTCTCGGAATGCCAGCATCGCAGGCGGCAGTCCACAACCCAACAAGTTGGCTCAGCGCCTGCTCACCTGCATTGCTGGCTCGGGGCGTACCCCGGACCCCCTGTCTCATTGGCAGAAAAAGAATATGTCTGGAATGATAACCCGACATTTTTGAGGGCAGCCAATCTTTGCTCGATTTGAGGGCTTTCAGTAGTTTGCAGGAAAAAGCACGGCGTCATTTGCCGCCGCACGCCTCACTTCGACGAGCAAAGCTCGGCGTGTTTGCAAGAAAATCTGCGAAAGGAGAATTGGAGTCAAAAAGTGAAAAAGAAAAAACTAACGACGTCAAAAATCAAAAATATAGCCTCTTTCGGCGGTGGCGCGAGGAGTTGTGCAGGAGTCACGGGCTGTTTTATGGTGAACAAAAAAGTTGCGTTGTAATTCTTAACGGCGAAAATTAAATCAAAAAGAAATGAAAGGAAGACTGATAGAAAATGAAAAATGAAAACTTAACTTCACAGCAGATCTTTGAAAGAATGCTGCCATGCAGAGATGACAGCGACAGAGCCGAGCAGTTTGCAAAGCTCCATGAAAAGTGGCGTGAGCTGTTCGGTAAACTCTCGAAGGAACTGACCGATGAGCAGAGAATTATGTTTGAAACTCTGCTCGATGTGCAGCTCCGGCAGAACGACATCGTTAACAGAGAGACATACTCAACAGGGTTTAAAAATGGTGCAAGAATGATGTTTGAAATGTTCGAGCAGGACGGTCAATTCGGTTACAGACAGGCTCGTCCTGTACTTGATAAGTCAGACTACATTGACGAGAGCTGTCTGCCGGACAAGAAACTACCCACGATGATGACTATCAAGGAAGCGGCAAAACAAGTTCCCGGATTTACCGAATATCAGATCCGCAGGCTGTGCAAATCGGGTGAGCTGCCTTGCGTCTTTGCCGGCAGGAAAATGCTTATCAATCGTGACAATCTGTACAAATATCTCTACGGCGAATCAGTTGAGTAGTCACAAAAAATATGTTGTGGAATTTAATTCTGCACAGCCGGGATAGCTATTCCCGTAAGTCTGTGATATTGTGTAGAATACCAATACGAAAGGAGGGAAAAACTATGGCAACGATAACGAAAAGAGGAAAGAGCTACCGCATAGTTGTTTCCTGCGGATATGATATCTATGGAAAACAGATAACCCACTCAATGACATGGAGACCAAGCGTGGATATGTCTGCAAGCCAGGTCAAGAAAGAGCTTAACCGACAGGTCACTTTGTTTGAGGAAGAGTGCTCGCACGGAACTGTCACAGAGAACATCAAGTTCCAGCGGCTTGCGGAAATGTGGTTCGATGAGTACGCACAGTTCAATCACCGCAGCACCTCACTTCAGCGTGACAGGCAGCTTGCATCACGAGTCTACCCCGCACTCGGACACCAATGGATAGACAAGATAACCGCACACGACATTCAGGTGTTCATCAACTCGCTTGCACGAAACGGTGCGAACAAGCGAAACGGCAAACCGCTGTCGCAGAAAACCATCAAGCACCACCTATCGTTTATCTCGTCTATCTTTGAGTACGCAAAGAATCTGGATATGATAAGCTCAAATCCGTGCAGAAAAGTCGTCATACCAAAGCTCGACGCAAATGGAAAGCTGATGACGAAAAAGGAAAAGCAGATCTACACCAAGGAGCAGATCAAGGAGTTTATGCAGATGATAGAAACCGCACCGCTGAAATACAAAGTGTTCTTCAAGTTGGCTGTGTACACAGGCTGCCGCCGTGGCGAGCTGCTCGGGCTGGAATGGAAGGACATCAACTTTGACGAGCAAGTTTTCTATGTACATCAGACCTCAAACTACACCGCAGAAAAAGGCGTGTACACCGACGGAACAAAGACCGTAAAGTCAACGAGAACGGTCAATATGCCGCAGGCGATCTGCGAGCTGCTCAAAGAGTACAAATCCGAGCAGGAGAAATACAAGACGAGTATCGGCGACCAATGGGTTGAAAACGACAGGCTGTTCATCAAGTGGAACGGCGAGCCGATGCACCCTAACACTCCGTACACCTGGCTGATGAGGGAATGTGAGCGAAACAACTTCCCATTCTACGGCATACACACATTCAGGCATCTGTTCGCATCAATAGAGATCGAGGCTGGCATAGACCCGACCAC
>AUXO014311537.1_pt1 | contig 12651 bp, 10 predicted proteins | sample 768731 | NCBI WGS metagenome assembly AUXO01 (sample SAMN02715735, study PRJNA202380) | gut metagenome | biome: sheep rumen | host: Ovis aries | place: New Zealand: Palmerston North | reverse complement strand
CAAAGGGACAGGCGGGGGCACCGGAAGAGTTCGCCAAGCCTACGGTTTCTTATACGGTTCCGGCATCCATTATCTATACCGATGGTGTTGAGAATGAGGAAGTTTTTGCAGATCAGAAGTACGAAGCAGAACTTGGGCAGAAAACACCTGCGTTTGAAGGAATGCCAACCAGGGATGGTTATACATTTAAGGGCTGGTCTCCTTCTGTTGCGGAGACGGTGACGGAGAATGTGCAATATACGGCTGTCTGGGAGAAGAAAGCAGAAAACTCCGAGGTGAATCCGACACCAACAGATGCAGTAAAACCGGTTTCTCCGACACCAACGGTTTCCGGAAAGCCGGTTCCTCCGACAAAGGTGGCTGTCCCGGTAACGACTGTTTCTTCAGCAAAAGCAACGCGTACTGCTCCTAAAACCGGGGATACGAACAACCTGGTTCTGTGGCTGATTCTTCTGATTGCTGCGGCAGCCGGAATCTCCGGTATCGTAGTATATGGAAGAAAGAGAAAACATACAAGATAATTGGTCGAAACTTCTGCCATCAGATTTCGGTCTGGTGGTAGTTTTTTCGCTTTTATATAAGAGGAAAGGATAGTTTTGGCCGGTTCGTGTTTGATTTATGATTCCATGCGGGAAAAACCGATGGATTTTTCCGGAAAAGCTTCGTCCATTCTCCTTTAATTTCCATAGTAACAGCATACCATAAAAGAAACCCACCACAGATCAGGAGGAAAACAACTGCCGGTCGTGGTGGGATCTTTTTTTAGAAGATTTCTTGACAGGGGGAAGTATACTGGACATAGCAGATTTGCCGGGATATGTGAAGCTATCTTGGAAGTGTATCTGGAACACGTAGTCGGAAGCTATGGCGGGATTTAGATGAAAAAAGTAGATTTCGAAAATGGGAATATTACGCAGAATATTTTGAAAACAGCGTTCCCGATGCTTATCGCGCAGATTCTGAATCTATTGTACAGCATTGTGGATCGGATTTATATTGGAAGAATTCCGCATGCGGGCACACAGGCACTGGGAGCAGTGGGACTGTGCTTTCCGATTATCATCATTATCACCGGTTTCACCAACATGTTCGGCCTTGGAGGCGCCCCTCTTTTTTCCATGGAGCTGGGAAAACAAGACAGGAAAGAGGCCGCCGAAATCCAGAACACGGCATTTCGGCTGCTTTTCCTGTCGGCCCTGGTTTTAACGATTGTGGGAGAACTCTTTGGGAGGGAGTTTCTGCTTCTGTTCGGGGCCGATGACGGTGAGATCCCGGTCTCGTTGTCCTATCTGCGGATTTATCTTCTGGGAACCGTTTTTCTGATGATTTCAACAGGGATGAATTCCTATATCAATGCCCAGGGATATGCCACCATCGGTATGTGCTCTGTTATGATTGGGGCGGTGGCAAATCTTGTTTTGGATCCGGTCTTTATCTTTCAGGCAGGCATGGGAGTGAAAGGAGCCGCGATAGCAACCGTGCTGTCCCAGATTCTCTCATTTCTGTATGTTATGAGCTTCCTTCGGGGAAAGAAAAACGAATTTCCGGTATCTTTTGGATTCCGATTTCCGCATGCGGGAGAGATCGTCAGTCTCGGAACCGCGCCTTTTATCATGCAGTTTACAAACTCTCTGGTGCAGATTGCCTGCAATCAGGTTCTCATGCAGTTCGGCGGGGCGATGTATGTTTCTGTGATGACGATTGTTTCTTCGGTCAGATCTATTCTTGACACACCGGTATTCGCGGTGACCGAGGGAACTTCTCCGGCTATCAGTTACAATTACGGGGCGGAAAGACCGGACAATGTCAAGAAGGCGGTTCGTGTCATGATGTCCCTGGCTGTGCCGTACACCTTTCTGGTCTGGTTTCTGATTCTGATTCGGCCAGTCTGGTTTATCCGGATTTTCAGTACTGATCCGACCATTATGAAGGATGCTTCCCGTGCTCTGCATCTGTATTTTTTTGCGTTTATTTTTCAATCTCTTCAGTACAGCGGACAAACGGTCTTTAAGGCGCTGAATAAGAAGAAAAGAGCTATCTTCTTCAGCCTTTTCCGAAAAGTCATCCTGGTCGTTCCGCTGACCTATATTCTTCCGCATATTTCCAGACTTGGGACAGACGGGGTTTTTATCGCGGAGCCGGTTTCCAATGTGGTCGGAGGAACAGCCTGCTTTCTTGCCATGCTGCTGACTATCTGGCCGGAGCTGAACAGGATGAAAAAAGATAAAGAATAATTGGAAAAGGATGGATAGTCATATGGATAATGAAAAAGTATTTGCCATGAAATTTTGCAAAGTATATCCATTGCTTGTGGCAAAAGCAGAGAGAAAGGGCAGAACAAAAGACGAGGTGGACGAGATCATCTGCTGGCTTACCGGATACGGAAAAGAACAGTTACAGGAGCAGCTGAAGAAAGAGGCTGACTACCGGACATTCTTTGACGAAGCTCCGCGAATGAATCCGAATTGTCATCTGATTACAGGAAGTGTGTGCGGAGTAAAAGTACAGGAAATCAAAGATCCGCTGATGCAAAAAATCCGTTATCTGGATAAACTGGTTGATGAACTGGCTAAAGGCAAAGCAATGGAAAAAATTATGAGGTAGATGAAAAACTTCTGCAGTTCAAACTTCTCTTTTTCCGGTCTGCGATGGCAAACAGAACCAGTGCGCCCAGCGACAGGAGACTGATTGCTGCTCCGGCGGAAAGCCCCGGTGTCGTGTAATGAAATTCGATGCTGTGCTCACCTGCCGGAACGCGGATCATCATCATTCCTCCGGAATTGATGATTGCTGTCTCCTCTCCATCTATAAAGGCTTTCCATCCGCTGTCATTCGGGACGGAAAAATAGACAAGCTCATTATCGGGGTAATCGCTCTCACAGACAAAGCCGTCAGAGGTTCTCTGAAAATTTTCCACGGCGCGGCCGGAATCGTACGCGACGCGTTCCGCCGCAACATCCTGCAGTTCATCGTCGGTCATAGCAATTTTCTCGCCCGGACTGCTTTTGGATAAATTATCTGCATCCCGCCCGGAAGGGCTGTAGCCTTCCTGGTCGCTGTCAAAAACAAGGCCTGCATTATCCGACGGATCCAGTTTATTGTTCCCGGTGTCGGCAGTTTCATCCGATCCCGCATCCGTCTGGATGGATTCCAGTGCGGTGCGATAGGAAATGCAGGGAGCGAGGCTGCTTACATCTTCATAGTCATCCGGCTGAATCACAGCGGATCTCAGGAGAACGAGACCTCTCTCACTCACATCAATTTTTTTCAGATCGCCCTCGGTGATCACCTGATCGACGGCAAATCCGATCGGGCACGCATTTCGCTCAACAACGTAATGTGTTTTTCCATTCACTTCATAGGTACGGAGCGGCGTCCTCCCGTTCAGGTCAGTCGTTACATCGTATTTTCCGCCGAAAAGCTCTGCCAGTCCCGCATAGGAGGTTTTGTCCAGTCTGCGTGCCTGTTTGTAGAAGTCAAACAGGCTGTCAAAATGTACAATAGAATTTGAGACCGTCGAGCTGAAAATGCGCAGACCGGATGCTCCATTGGAATAGAGCATCATGTTCTCGTCGATATAGCGGTACTGCTCATTAATCGGTTCAAGCTGACTGTACAGTTGTATTTTTTCTTTATATTTCTCACTGATGCCGTCTGCAAACCGATAATAACCCAGTGTATATCCGGTCGTGAGAAGCGCAAAAACAGCAGTCCAGGCGGTAACGGATCGGCAGAAGTGCCGTGCGCTCGACGAAAGCCGGCAGAGGATGAGAAGGCCGATCAGAGCCACGGCAAAGATCAGAAGGAAAAACCCTCTGTGATAGACCAGGCTGGTTTCCGAATCGTTCCATTTCATAAGGTTCAAGACAATATAATAGATGACAAGTAAAACCGCATTGACAAGGATTGCCCTTTTTAGTACGTCCTTGTTTTCCTTTCTTACTTCCTGTTCCAGCACAAGGGCAGATGCGGATGCCATCATCAATATCAGCATATACCACCAGCGCTGGTTGGCTTCTGTGAACAGAAGAAACGCAGATGTCAGCAGAGGGGAGAATGCAGCCACCAGCAGAACGCGCAACATTCGGGAGAGCCAGTCTCTGTGCCTGCCATGCAGATACGCCAATACGCCGCTTATGCCAATCATGGGAAGGTAAGCGGAAGTGGATGTCCATCTGCGGTTGTATACAGCGCTGCTGTCATACATCGCTTCTCCGGGAAACAAAAATCCTTTAACCAGGTACAAGAGCATCCGCGGTTCGGGAAAGAGTCGTGAGAGCAGGAACTGGACACTGCTTCTCTTGTTTCCGGAAATGAACAGGATATTTGGGAGAAACAGGACAGCGGCGATCATGACGCCCCAAAGACCGGCAATGCTGCAGAGAATCAGATTTCTGACAGTCAGCTTTAGATCTCTGCTTCCGTATCGGAGGAAGAAATAGAGAATCAGAAAAACGGCCTGTCCGACAAAGAAGAAATAGCTGTTCAGGCAGGAAAGCGCCGTTACGGCGATAAAAGGTCTTCCGTCACGAAGGCTGCATTTCCCCGACTTCATCATCTGGTCAAATTCCAAAAGAAGGAGGGGGAACAGGATTGTGGCATCGTGGAAGGTGTAAAATTCGAGATTGACCGCCTGAAAACCGGAGAATGCGTAAAACAGCGAGCCGATCACGGCGTAATGATCATCACGTGTGAACTGCCGGATATAAAGGAAAGAGGTCACTCCTGCAGCAATGTACTTCAAAACATAGAGCCACCCCATCAGACACGGTGTGGCGCTTATCGGGAACAGCATCGTGATCCAAAAGGAAATGCTGCCGAGACCGTAGAAGCTATACGCACCGACAGTCTGTGTTCCAAGGTCAATTCCCCAGGACCACGGCTGACCGTTCAGTATGGCCTTGTGCATGCCGACAGTAAATGGAACTGCCTGTGCATTATAATCTCCGCACAGGGTAAAGGTGCCTTTATTCATCAGGATCAGCCACAGAAACGAAAAAAGGGCGACAAGGGAGTTGATAAAAATGCATTGCCAGAGGGCATTATCTTTCTTCTTTATACACGAAAATTTCATGGACATAAGCGATCCCGAAGTTATTAATTTGATGCGGTGCTTTCTATTATAGACGGGATTGTATCTGAATACAATTAAGCCGGTGTTAAATGACGCTGTCGTTGGTGGAAAAAGCTAAAAACTCTAACGCGATTCTTACAGCAGCGGTCGTACTGCCTGTCATCCTCTTTTTTGGCAGTCCGGAGATGGCAGCAGGAGAATCGCAGCAGAAGGAAGCAGATGGCGAAAGAAACGAAAAAATAGGGAAAGCATAGAAAGAGAAGGATAAGTGTAGGAGATGTGGCGGATATATAAGCACAAGTTATGTATCATACAAAATATATAATTTTACATTTTGCAATTCCTGATGGTATGCTTCAGGTAAGGCAGAGAAAAGTTCGTTTTCTGCTCTGATAGAACTGTATCAAAGGTATCTGGAGGACATTGGGATGAGGAAGTTAATTATTGGCGGGGTGGCTGCAGGAACTGTCGGCAGACAGATTCCCCCGGAAGAAGTCAAGAGGGTAAAAGGGCTTGGATGCCTGCAGGACAAGCGGTATACGGATGTGTTTAACATTCGGGTGATTACCAGAAACGGTAAAATTACTGCAGAGGAACAGAGGGTTCTCGCCGAAGCTGCGGAAAGATATGGATCCGGAGAGGTTACTATGACAACCCGTCTGACTGTGGAAGTGCAGGGCGTGCATTACGACAGACTTCAGGACGCCATAGATTTTTTGAATGAAAACGGGCTTTTGACAGGGGGAACGGGTTCAAAGGTGCGTCCTGTAGTGTCCTGTAAGGGAACAACGTGTCAGTACGGACTGCTGGATACGTTCAGCCTGAGTGAAAAACTGCATGAAAGATTTTATGTGGGCTATCATGATGTTGTGCTCCCGCATAAATTTAAGATTGCCGTCGGAGGGTGTCCGAATAACTGCGTAAAACCGGATCTGAACGATATCGGAATTATCGGGCAGAGAATCCCTCATATCAATATGGAGAAATGCCGCGGATGCAGCAGCTGCCAGATAGAAAAAGCGTGCCCGATCCATGTGGCAGAAGTAAGGGAAGGGAAAGTCCGGATAGATCCGGAACGCTGCAATCACTGCGGCAGATGTGTCGGGAAATGTCCGTTTGGCGCTGTGGAAGATTACACAGACGGATATAAAATATATCTGGGCGGACACTGGGGCAAAAGAGTGGCCAGGGGATATGAACTTCAAAAAATTTTTACGTCAGAGGAAGAGGTTCTTGATTTTGTAGAGAAAGTTATCTTATTCTACAGAGAAGAAGGCGTGTCCGGTGAACGCTTCGCCGATATGGTTGAACGCCTGGGATTTGCGTATGTGCAGGACAGGCTGCTGCATGCAGAGCTGGATAAAAGCAGGGCTTAAAGAAGGATGTTGTCGGAGGAGCGACCTGCTGACGGGATTTCCGTTTGACAACGCTCTTTTTGCGAGGCGGCAGGCTGTTTCAGAAAGGAGACGGGCTGATGCTGGATATCCGTACCCAAACATTTCTGACGGTGTGTGAGACCATGAGTTATACAAAAGCTGCGGAACTATTACATGTTTCGCAACCTGCTGTTTCCCAGCATATCCGGTTTCTGGAAGAAAGCTATCACGTTAAGCTGTTTGCCCGGGATAAAAAGGCGTTGTACCTGACAAGAGAAGGAGAAGAGCTTCGCAGGGTAGCTCTGCATGTCTGGAACGATGAACAAAATTTAAGAAAGAGTTTTCAGGAAAACAGGGATGGAAAAAGGGAAATCCGGATTGGGGCGACCATTACGGTCGGAGAATTTATTCTTCCCCAGCTTCTCACAGACTGCATGAAAAGATACCCTTACAGCGAGGTGCAGGCTACTATTTCGAATACCAGGAACCTGCTAAAGGGCCTGCGGGAAGGACAACTGCATATGGCTCTGGTCGAAGGATATTTTGACCGGGATGAATTTGAGAGCATTCTCTATAAAACAGAGCATTTTGCCCCTTATTGCGGAAAAGAGTACGTTTTTTCCAAAGAAATTCACAAACTGGATGATCTTATGGCGGAACCTCTGATTGTCCGGGAACCGGGTTCCGGAACACGGGAGATATTGGAAAAAAGTCTGATGCAGGTGAACAGAAGCCTGGAGGATTTTCGTCAAACCATACAGATCAACAGCATGTATGCCATTGTTCATCTTCTGGAAAACAATATGGGGATTTCATTCATGTATGAAGCGGCTGCAAAAACCGGAATCCGACATGGAAGGCTAAGGGAAATCCCGCTGGAAAACTATCTGGTTTCCCATGACATTTCCATGATCTGGAGCGCGGGGAGCGCTTTCCGCGATCAGTACCGGGAGGATGCGGGAAGGATTCTCGGCAAAGTATAGCGGTCTGCCGGAGCAGAAAGGTAAACCGGGAAGAACCATCACAAACGGATCCAGTTTACGGGCATTTTTTTACGCTTTACAAAGAACAGATCTATGCTATAATTGCCTCTGTCAAAATTTTATATCGGTATTCGATTGGAAACGCACACTCCTTCAGTGATAACGAACAACACGGTCATTATGACAGAAGGAGTCTTTTTATGCCCAAAACGAAATTTGAGAATTTTATTTTCACCGTAATTATGGCTTTCATCATGGTTTATGCCATGATCTGCTACAACATTGCTTTGAATATCGGGGGACTGAAGGATCAGGTATTTCTGATGGCGTTCGGGGAACTGAAGATTATGTGGCCGGTGGCAATTATCCTGGAGATGTTTGTTATGGAGCGTCCGGTTCTGTTTCTGACAAAGCGTGTCATAACTCCGGATATGCCATTTATCTGGATCCTGCTGATTCGCTGTTCTCTTACCGTCTGTCTGATGTGTCCGGCGATGAGCCTTGTCGCTACGATTTTATTTAAAGATTTCTCAACCGCAGGATTTGTAAGCGTATGGCTCCAGACAGCCGCGATGAACTTCCCTATGGCTTTGGCATGGCAGATCTTTTTCGGAGGCCCGCTGGGAAGGCTTTGTTTCCGCCTGCTTTTCAGGAGGGGTGAAGACAGGAATGTAAACAGGAAAGTGCCGGCGGCTTCAGGTGCCAGATTGGAAAGCTGATGATTTATATTCTGCCGTCCCTTCTGTCCGCATCCGGAGATTCCTTTTATTTTATGACAGAAATCTCCGTTTCACAAAAGACATAGCGGCAGTACGTATAAAATTAACCATTAAGTAGCAGAGGGCAGAGAACCTTCCTGGCCGGATGGATCGGTGATATCCGAAGAGTCGGTGTGACCGGATGCCATACCGGGGCGGTCACCGGATTCGCAATCATAGGTGTCAAGAAAGCTGTGGCGGTTCCCGTTGTGATCCTTATATCCCAGGACTGCATTCATGCAGATGTTCTCCATGCTGCGGAAAATGTTCCCTTCGACGGAAGGGGTTGTTTTCTTCAGCTGGGCGATCAGCCGTTTGGCCTCCAGCCGCTTGGATCCGGTTCCTCCGTGGCCGTCCACAGAGCATGTGTCTGTAAAGTGACAGGCACAGCGGATAAACTGCAGTCCATTGACATCCCTCCATGCCTTGATATCGTCTTCGCGGATCAGATACAGAGGGCGAATCAGCTCCATTCCTTCAAAGTTGGTGCTGTGGAGCTTTGGCATCATGGTCTGTGTCTGACCGCTGTACAGAATGCTCATCAGTGTTGTTTCTATTACATCGTCATAATGGTGGCCGAGAGCAATCTTATTGCAGCCGAGATCCTTTGCCCGGCGGTAAAGATAGCCCCGGCGCATTCTGGCACAGATGTAGCAGGGAGACTTGGGAATGTTGTCTACCGCGTCAAAGATCCTGGTGCGGAACATGGTGAGAGGGATTCCGAGAAGTTTGGAGTTTCCCTGAATCATTCCCAGAGTTGTTTCGCTGTAGCCGGGATCCATACACAGATAGATCACCTCGAACGGGATCTTGTTTCTTCGCTTCAGTTCCTTAAAAAGCATTGCCATCAGCATAGAATCCTTGCCGCCGGAGATGCACACGGCAATTTTGTCGTTCGGCTGGATCAGGTCATAGTCAATGACCGCTTTTACAAATCGCCCCATGAGATCGCGCTTGAATCTTTTCCGGAGGCTTTTCTCAATTTCTGCACGGCGCTCCTCGTTGGCGGACTCCGAGTTCATGGCGCGGACGAGCCAGCTTCCGTATCCGCCCTCCAGATGATAGGCGTCGTATCCTTCTTCCAGAAGTTCTTCTGCAGGGGTCTTGCTTAATACTCCGAACATGCAGTAGAGGACGATTTTTTTGTTTTGGGGAAGATCAAAATTGCCATCGAGCAGATCCTTCAGGGAAATACGGATGGAGCCCGGAATATTGCCGAGGCGGTGGGCATTCTCATCCCGGACATCCACCAAAATATAATCTTCCGCGTGCCAGCTTTCCAGCTCGGCGGGGGTAACTGTCTGTACACTCATTTTATTCGAATCTCCGTTCCATATTTCTGACAGCTGCTTTGTACCGGTGTTTTGTGTGGTTCTGCAGGCTGAACTTCTGCCAGCCTTCTAAGGATTGTGCGGCAGAAAAGATTCCGTAAAGCGGGTTTATTATATTCCGGCAGTGTGAAAAGTTCAATCGCAGAACGTTCGCAATTTAATTCGCAAGATACCATATATACGTTGATATATTGCGAATCGTTTTCTATAATTAGGATGAGAACAATGATTTTTTCCAGAGAGGTAGTACAGGATGAAAACATGTAAGGAATTGGCTGCCGAATGGGGTCTGTCTGTGCGGTCTGTTAACGCCCTGTGTAAATCAGGGAGGATTGAAGGGGCAAAAAAGGCAGATGGGATCTGGCGTATTCCGGATGATGTGGAACGGCCGGCTGATGGACGGATTTCATCCGGGAAGTATGCCCGGCATAAGTTAAAGCCGCTTCCCATTGGCATATCGGATTATGTCCGGGCACAGTCCGAATACTATTACGTGGACAAGACTTTATTTATCAGAGATTTTCTGGATAGAAAACCTCTGGTTTCGCTCTTTACCAGACCGAGAAGGTTTGGGAAGACGCTTAATATGGATATGCTTCGCGTTTTTTTCGAGATCTCTAACCAGGATACTTCAATATATTTTAGAGATAAAGCAATATGGAAATGCGGAGAGACATATCGCTGCCATCAGGGAAAGTATCCGGTTATCTTTATGTCATTTAAGGATGTCAAATTTGATTCCTGGAATGCAACGATTCTGAAAATCCGGGAACTTCTTCAGGAAGAATTTGGCAGACACTCTGAACTTGCGGCGAGTGAAAAGCTGTCTGGATATGAGAAGGATTATTTTGTCAGAGTATTGAATGGAACGGCAAATGAGGTGGAGATGGCTTCTGCTCTGGAGAAGTTGTCGAAAATGCTTGCTGTTCATTATGGCAAAGCACCGGTTATCATTATTGATGAATACGATACTCCGATTCAGGAGGGATACTCCAGGGATTTTTATGAAGAAATTGTCGGTTTTATGCGGAATTTTTTTTCAGGCGCTTTTAAGGATAACAAAAATCTTTCTTATGGTTTTCTGACCGGTATTCTGCGTATTGCTCAGGAAAGTATTTTCAGCGGACTCAATAATCTTACGGTGAACTCTGTTCTGGATGATGATTATGATGATTATTTTGGCTTTACTCCAGACGAAGTGTCAGAGATGATGAAATATTATGGCTGTCAGGAGAAAGAATCGGAACTGCGGGACTGGTATGACGGATATCTGTTCGGAAGCAGGGAGATTTTCAATCCATGGTCCGTGATCAATTATATCTCCAGAGGGTGTGTCCCGCAGGCATATTGGGTTCACACGGGAAAAAATGAGATCCTTGATGCGGTTTTAAAAGCTGCCACGGATGATATTACCGGACAAATGTATTCGCTCCTTCAGGGCAGAAAGGTGGCTGCGCGAATCGATCCGAATGTTGTGTATAGGTCGTTGACAAAGGAACCCGCATATATCTATACGTTTTTACTGGTAGCAGGTTATTTGAAAACAACTAAGAAGGAACTACAGGCGGACGGCTCTTATCTGTGTGAAGTGTCCATACCAAATCGGGAGATTGCAGCAGTTTATCAAAATGAGATCTTATCACACCTGATACAGATCGGAGCAATAGAGGGAACAACTGCAAATCGGGTCGCCATCAGCCTTTTTTCCAATGATTATGAGAAACTTCAGCAGGCTATTGCGGAATATATGGATCAATCCGTCAGTTTCTATGATGCGGGCGCGGAAGGATTTTACCATGGGCTTGTGCTCGGCCTGGTTGCGATGACGGACAGCCAGTACAAGATTCGGTCAAACAGGGAATCCGGAGACGGACGCTATGATATTAGTATGACACCCAGAGACAGCAAATATCCGGGAATTATAATGGAAATCAAGTGGAAAAGAAATGTCGGTGCGGAGGAATTGGAGGCACTGGCGGAGCAGGCAATGAAACAGATAGACAGTCGGCGGTATGATTCGGAAATGCAGTCCAACGGCATCCGCGAAATTCTGAAGTTTGGCATCGCATTTTCGGGTAAAAAAGTACGTGTGACGATGAAAAAATGCGGACAGCAGTCCATGGCAATTTCAGAGTGATGCGCGAGGAGAACGGAAAATCTGTTCGCAGGATAAAGAAACCGGAGTGGGAGGCAGGTATGGATAAGCAGACAATTCGACGAGTGGTAATTGCATTGATCGCTATTTCGGCAGCAATCTATATTCTTCAGATTGCGATTTTTCATGATGAGAGTACGACCGCGTTTTATCTGCTGCAGGATCTGGCGTTTATGCCGGTGACGATCGCGATTGCTACGCTGGTAGTCGGCGAGATCATCAATGAACGCGAAAAGAAAGAACGTCTGGAAAAAACACGGATGCTGACCAGTTCCTTTTTTACCGGCATCGGCGCATACCTGTTAAAGGAGATTCTCCGAATGACAGATAAGGATTCGTTTCTTACCGAGGTGGTACGGTCCGGTGCATACCAGTCCGGGACAGAAAAGGAAATTCTCGGTCGGATACAGAATGCGAAGCTGAATGTACATTTGGATGGGGAAGGTTACACAAAGACACGGCAGCTTATCCGGGAAAACCAGACTAATATTCTCGTCATTGCGTCCAATCCGCTGGTCATTGAGCATGAGTGCTTTACGGAAATGCTCTGGGGAGTTTTCCATCTCATGGACGAATTTCGGCTGAGAGGTACCTGGGAAGAACTTTCAAAGCATGATGTGGATCATTTCAATCAGGATTTTGAGAGGGTTCTTCGGCTTCTGCTTATGAACTGGGTCGGAGATGTGAGGTATCTGAAGGAAACATATCCGGATTTTTATGCCACGGCAGCCACAAAGATCGAATAATAGGCCGACTTACTTTAGGCAGAATTTCTTGCTATGGCCATTTTTGATGGCGGCAGAAAAAAACGGAAAAAATCGTTGGAAAAAATCTGAAATTCCCTCTTGATTTTTTGTTTGGGATTTCATATAATACCACTGTTGCAGCGATAAAGGCTGTAGCAATTTATAAGATGCGCCATTAGCTCAGTTGGTAGAGCAGTAGACTCTTAATCTATTTGTCCAGGGTTCGAG
>AUXO014224231.1_pt1 | contig 12651 bp, 8 predicted proteins | sample 768731 | NCBI WGS metagenome assembly AUXO01 (sample SAMN02715735, study PRJNA202380) | gut metagenome | biome: sheep rumen | host: Ovis aries | place: New Zealand: Palmerston North | reverse complement strand
CTCTTGTCACAGCCTGCACCAGCTCGCCATCCACATACGTCAGCGAGATGCTCAACCCATCATACTTCATCTCTGCGCAAATCTCAAAATCCTCACCTTCAAGCCCCTCCTTCACACGGTTATAGAAATCACGCACTTCACCCTCGTTATACGTGTTTGCCAGCGACAGCATTGGGTACTTGTGTGCCACAGCCTTAAACGACTGGTTCAAGTCGCTACCCACTCGCTGTGTTGGCGAATTCGGGTCAGCATACTGGGGATAGAACAATTCCAAGTCCTCCAGATGGTGCATCATCTGGTCAAAGTCATAATCCGAAATCGTAGGTTGGTTCAACACATAATAATTATAGTTATGCTGCTCCAGTTCTCGTCTGAGCTGTTCTATTTCTTCTTTGGGAGTCATAGTGCAAATAATATATTTCTGTTGCAAAAGTACAATAAAAAATAGACTCACCAAAAATTGATGAGTCTTTTTCATTCTATATTCAGTAGTAAAAGCTACGAAAAAACATCAGAACACTCCGCTGAGACTTATGCCGGTGATGAGTTGCAAAGGTAGCACTTTATTCCGATTGAAGGAAAGAATTGCAGTATGATTTTTCTTCACCTTACCTATTTGTGCTTGAGAAGCTGCAACGCAGAACAATGCAACAGCACACTGATATTGAAGCCACACTTATTGAGGGAGCAGAAAAAGAGCCGCCGAGGCTTCCTTTTTGTAACACTCTAACGCCGCCTTATGTTACAAGTGCAACATACGGCGTGTTACAAATGTAACATAGGGCGTGTTACAAGTGTAACATAGGGCGTGTTACAAACGCGGCACAAGGCGTGTCACAAATGCGGCTTAAGGCACATAACACTTGTAGCACAGGGTGCGTGTGCCCTGCAGACTGCGTATTGAACCCCATCATGGGCTGCCTATTGCGATTGAACCCCGAAGCTTAAGAGAAAAAACAAAAAGCCCCCACATCATGATGGTGCGAGGGCTATCTAAATTTAAGATGATAAGGTTTCTCAGATAAGAGGCATGCCTGCTGCGATACATTCCTTGCGCATCTCTTCTGGCCAAATGGAGGCTTGAATCTCACCTACATGAGCCTTATGGAGAAGCACCATACAGAGACGGCTCTGGCCAATGCCACCACCTACAGACAAAGGAAGTTCGTCATTCATTAACTTCTTATGGAAGAAGAGATTGAGACGCTCCTTCTTATTTTCAAGTTCAAGTTGACGAAGCAAGGCTTCCTTGTCCACACGAATGCCCATAGAACTGAGCTCGATGCTGCGGTTGAGAACAGGATACCAAATGAGAATGTCGCCATTCAGTCCCTTGTAGCCATCCTCGTTAGGCGTGCTCCAGTCATCATAGTCGGGTGCGCGCCCGTCGTGCTTTTCTCCATCGCTGAGCTTGCCTCCGATGCCCATAATGAACACAGCTCCGTACTTCTTGCAAATAGCGTCCTCACGCTGTTTGGGAGTGAGGTCGGGATACTGCTGCAGAAGCTCTTCCGAATGGATGAAATGTATCTCTTCAGGCAAGAATGGCTTGATTTGCGGATAGGATTCGCACACCAGGTATTCTGTACGCATGATGGCGGCATAGATGTCGCGGACAATCTTTTTCAAAAATGCGAGATTGCGGTCCTCGGGGCGAATCGTGCGCTCCCAGTCCCATTGGTCAACATACAGAGAGTGTGTGTTGTCCAGTTCTTCATCACCGCGGATGGCATTCATGTCTGTGTAAAGTCCGTAGCCCGGCTGGATACCATATTCTCCCAACATCACACGCTTCCACTTAGCCAATGAATGTACCACTTCGGCTACTTGGTCGCCCATATCCATGATGGGGAACGAAACGGGGCGCTCCACACCGTTCAAGTCATCGTTCAATCCCAATCCGCGCATCACGAACAAAGGCGCCGTCACACGGCGCAAACGCAATGCGGTGGAAAGATTGGCCTGAAAAAAATCCTTGATTTGCTTAATGCCCAATTCCGTCTGTATGGGGTCAAGCAGCTGCTTGTAACCCTCTACCTTAATGAGTTTACTCATTTTTTTCTTATGCAGTTTATGCTTTTTCTTTGTCATGCCAACGGCGATTCTTTGCCGAAAGCGATGCAAAGGTACAATTTATTTCGATAACATTCACAAAAAAACGGTAAAAATATTGCAAAGTGTAAGAATTTCGTTTCATTTTTCTTACACTATTGCAGAAATCCAACTTATTTATATATTATTATGACACTCCAAGAGCATACAACTTGGCTGAAAAAGTTGAGAGGAGAGTTCGGTGCCTTGCGCAAGTTTACTTATATAAATGATGTGTAGTTCAGTCTTTTTTCTTAACTTTGCACCGTTTTTAGCTTATTTAGAATTAAGAGAACCGATTTTGAAGATGGATTTCAATTTAGACGAGATTATAGATGAAGGCCACGTAGAAGGCAAAATCAGTTTCATCACCAGCATAGACAATCCTTCGGCAGGAAACTTGGAGCAGGAGATTTCACCCGAAAAAGTTATCTCCGTTCTGCCACTGCGCGGCATCATGCTCTTCCCTGAGACCATGGTGCCCGTATCGATTGGCAGAGATTCGTCATTCAAACTTCTGAAGGAGGCACAAAAGAAGAATTCCCCTATTGCTGTATTCTCTCAGGTAGATGATGCTGCCGATGAACCCGACTACGAACAGCTGTATCACACAGGTGTGATTGGCAAGGTACAGAAAATCATCAAGCTTCCAGATGGAAGCAAAACTGCATTGATTCAAGGCTACACACGTGCCCGCCTGATTGACATGGAGTGGAACGGGAATTACAATGTGGGCCATGTGGAGATTTACCCAGAGGATGTCCCCGAACGGGGCAACCGCGAATACATGGCCATTGTGGACACTTGCCGAGAGACAGCCATCAAGCTTATGCGCACAAATGAGCAGACTGTTGGCTCAGCTTTTGCGCTCAATAACATCACGGACAAGACACTTATCATCAATTTCATCTGCAGCAATCTGAACATCAGCAACAAGGAACGCATCGTGCTGCTGGAAGAGAACAACTTGTTTGACCGTGCCTACCGCCTGCTCGGCATTCTGCAACGCGAATATCAGTATATGGCGTTGAAGATGGACTTGCAGATGCGCACACGTGAGGAGCTGGACAAGCAGCACAAGGAATACTTCTTGCGCCAGGAGATGGAAACGATTCAGGAGCAACTGGGAGAGAAAGGCGAAGATGAAATTACGAAGCTGAGGGCAGAAGGCAAGAAAAAGAAGTGGAGCAGTGCTGCAAGCAAAGCATTTGAAGAAGCTTTGGACAAAATGTCGCACATGGGCAACCACACTCCTGACTACCAGACCGAATATACCTGGGCAAAGACCATGCTTGAGTTGCCTTGGGGCGAATATACGAAGGACAACCTCAACCTGAGCAATGCGGAGAAGGTGCTGAACAAGGACCACTACGGCATGGAGAAAGTGAAAGAGCGCATCATTGAACACTTGGCTGTGCTGAAAATGAGAGGCGACTTCAAAAGCCCCATCATCTGCCTGTATGGCCCTCCAGGTGTGGGCAAGACCTCGCTGGGAAAGAGCATTGCGAAGGCCATGAAGCGCAAGTATGTACGCATGTCGCTGGGCGGCTTGCACGACGAAGCAGAGATTCGTGGACACCGCCGCACGTATGTGGGTGCTATGGCCGGACAAATCATCAAGAATATCAAGAAAGCAGGCAGCAGCAATCCTGTGTTCATTCTCGACGAGATTGACAAGGTGACGCAGAACACGAACCACGGCGATCCTGCATCGGCCTTGCTGGAAGTGCTTGACCCAGAGCAAAACATTGCTTTCCACGACAACTATCTGGACACAGATTACGACCTCTCGAAAGTGATGTTCATTGCCACAGCCAACAACATCTCAACCATTCCCGCTCCCCTGCTCGACCGTATGGAGCTTATTGAAGTAAGTGGCTATCTGACGGAGGAAAAGATTGAGATTGCGAAGCGCCATCTTGTGCCTCAGGAACTGGACAACCTTGGAATGAAAGATAGCGGCGTGAAGATTTCAAAGGCTGCCATCGAGAAAATCATAGAAGATTATACCCGAGAGTCTGGAGTGCGTGACCTTGACAAGAAAATCAACAAGGTGCTCCGAAAGGTTACACTCCAATATGCCAAAGAGGGCGTTTTGCCAAAGAGTGAGCTGAAGGTGGGAGACATCAAGGAATATCTGGGCACCGAGCCTTTCAGCCGTGACAAGTATCAAGGCAACGACTATTATGGTGTAGTCACAGGACTGGCTTGGACAAGCGTAGGCGGAGAAATCCTCTTTATCGAGACTTCTATCGACAACGGCAAGGGCGGCAAGCTCGGCTTGACCGGTAATCTCGGCGATGTAATGAAGGAGTCTGCCACGATTGCCTTGCAGTATCTGAAGGAACATTGCGACATCATCGGCATCACGCCCGATTTCTTCGAAAACCATAATATCCACATCCATGTGCCTGAAGGCGCTACACCTAAAGACGGGCCATCGGCAGGCATCACCATTGCCACCTCGCTGGCAAGTGCCATCACTAAACGCAAGGTGCGCAAGAACATTGCTATGACGGGTGAAATCACACTCCGTGGCAAGGTGCTTCCTGTGGGTGGTATCAAGGAAAAGATTCTGGCCGCCAAACGTGCCGGTATCACAGATATCCTCATTTGCCACGAAAACAGGAAGAACATTGAGGATATTCCAGCTAAATATGTGAAAGGTGTTGAATTCCACTATGTGGAGAATGTGAAGGATGTGCTGGATTTTGCACTGATATAAAGACAATAGGAGCTAGTATGACTAGTAAGACTAGTATATCTAGAAAGACTAGAGGAAGCAGCTCCACAAGAAGAAACTGAAACGCTACAGAAAGGAAAGATGACATTCACCCTCGAACATAACGACACGAAGACGAATGCACGTGCCGGCCTTATCCACACAGACCATGGCGACATACAGACACCTATCTTTATGCCCGTTGGTACACAAGCTACAGTAAAGGCCGTGCATCTGCATGAACTGAAAGACGATATCAAGGCCCAAATCATCCTCGGCAACACCTACCATCTCTATCTCCGTCCTGGACTAGAGGTACTGGAGGCTGCTGGAGGCTTACATAAGTTCAACGGCTTTGACCGTCCGATGCTGACCGACAGCGGCGGCTTTCAGGTATTCTCTCTGGCAGGCATCCGCAAAATCAAAGAAGAAGGCGTAGAGTTCCGCAGTCACATTGATGGCAGCAAACACTTTTTCACGCCTGAAGGAGTCATGGATATCGAGCGCTCAATTGGCGCAGACATCATGATGGCATTCGACGAGTGCCCTCCCGGCACCAGCGACTATGAATACTCAAAGAAATCGCTGGCACTGACAGAACGCTGGCTGGACCGCTGCATCAAACGCTTTAACGAAACGGAACCGAAATATGGCTACCAGCAGAGCCTCTTTCCTATTGTGCAGGGATGCACCTACAAGGACTTGCGCAAACGCGCAGCCGAGAATGTGGCATCAAAGGGTGCAGACGGCAATGCCATCGGCGGTCTGGCTGTAGGAGAGCCTACGGATGTGATGTACGAGATGATTGAAGTGGTAAATGCAATTCTGCCGAAAGACAAGCCCCGCTACCTGATGGGGGTGGGCACTCCCATCAACCTGCTGGAAGCTATCGAAAGAGGCGTGGACATGTTTGACTGCGTGATGCCAACCCGCAATGGCCGCAACGCCCAGATATTTACCAAACATGGCACCATCAACTTGCGCAACAAGAAATGGGACTTCGATTTCTCACCGCTTGACCCTGAGGGAACATCGTATGTGGACACGGCCTACACGAAGGCTTATGTGCACCACCTCTTCAAAGCACAAGAGCTGCTGGGCATGCAGATTGCCTCCATCCACAACTTGGCCTTCTATCTTTGGCTTGTTGGTGAAGCGCGTCAGCATATCATCGCTGGTGACTTCAGCATCTGGAAAGCCAAGATGGTGGAAGAATTGGGAAGAAGGCTGTAAACACAAGAAAGGGACGCTACACATTTATTATATATAAGGCAAAAGATTATCTGTTTTGGCAACATTGGAAGAACATAACGGGAAAGAGGCTTCGCCCCAAAGCGAAGAGGGAACGACTGCCGACAACGCAAACGCAAAAAAGCTGTCAGGCAAACGGGCACGCCATGCTTGGCGTGCCAGGGCAAAACAATATCCGAAAGTCGCTAAATGGCTTGCGGAACACTCTCCTGTTTCCCGGCTTGACCGCTACATCATCGGCAAGTTTCTCGGCACATACTTCTTTTCCATCATTCTCATTATCAGCATCGCGGTGGTGTTTGACATCAATGAGAATATCGACAAGTTCCTTCAGCATGATGTGCCTATAGAGGAGATTCTGTTCGACTACTATCTGAACTTCATCCCCTTCTATTCCAATATGTTCAGCCAGCTGTTTGTGTTCATCGCTGTGATTTTCTTCACGACCAAACTGGCTGACAACTCTGAAATTATTGCCATGCTATCGACAGGTACCAGCTTCAGGCGGCTGGTGCGGCCATACATGATTTCTGCCGGCATTATCGCTATGCTCAATTTCGGTTTGGGTTCATATATCATTCCCAGAGGAAATGTGAAACGTGTACGATTCGAGAATCAATACAAGAACCGAGGCCGACAAGATTTTGCATCGAACGTGCAATTGGAGGTAGATTCAGGAGTGATTGCCTATATTGCCCGATACGAAGAAAGCCAAAAGACGGGCTACGAGTTCACGCTTGACAAGTTTGAGAATAAAAAGCTGATCAAGCACTTGCAAGCGATGACCATTCAGTATGACACGCTATCTTATGAACCTTATCATTGGATTATCACAGGCTATCAGACACGCGACTTACAAGGACTGAAGGAAATCGTCAAGACGGGAAACAAACTGGATACTATCATCAAGATACAGCCCCAGGACCTCATGGTGGCACGTGATATGGAAACCACGATGACCACCCCAGAGTTACGTCGACATATCGAGCGGCAGAAAGCACGTGGATTCGCGAATATCCAGCAGTTTGAAGTGGAATACTGGAAACGAGGCGCTACGGCCTTTGCCACATTCATCCTGACCATTATCGGCGTATCCATTTCTGCTCGGAAACGCAAGAACGGAATGGGCATCGCATTAGGTATCGGTCTCGCATTGATATTGGCTTATATCATGTTCCAAACAGTTGTATCCAGCCTGGCTGTCAACGCCAACTTCCCCGCAGTCATTGCGGTATGGATTCCCAATGTTGTGTATGCCTTCATCGCATTCCACTACTATAAGAAGGCGCCCAGATAACAATATTAGACATTAACACTTTACATTATATCACAAATGTATTTTGACGAACTAAATATTTCAGACGAACTGCTTGATGCTCTAGACGCTATGAACTTCGAGCAGTGCACCCCCATACAAGAGCAAGCTATCCCCAAGATTCTGGAGGGACGTGACCTCATGGGCATAGCACAAACAGGCACAGGCAAAACCGCAGCCTATCTGCTCCCTGTACTGGACGAGCTCAGTCATGGCAATTACCCCAAAGACTCGGTGAACTGCATCATTATGTCGCCCACACGCGAGCTGGCACAGCAGATTGACCAACAAGTAGAAGGCTTTGCATACTATCTTGACGGCGTTTCGTCTGTAGCTGTCTATGGCGGCAACGATGGCATCCGTTTCGAACAGGAACGTAAAGGGCTTGAACTCGGTGCAGACATCATCATTGCCACTCCAGGACGCTTGATTAGCCACCTGAACGGAGGTCACATTGACTTGAAGAAGGTATCCTTTTTCATTCTTGACGAAGCAGACCGCATGCTTGACATGGGTTTCTACGACGACATCATGAAGATTGCCAGCTACCTGTCTGAGGAACGGCAAACCATCATGTTCTCTGCCACGATGCCTGATAATATTCAAAAGCTGGCACAGAACATTCTTCATGACCCCGTGGAAGTGAAGATTGCCGTATCTAAGCCTGCTGAGAAAATCCAGCAGCAAGCATATCTTTGCTACGACGGCATGAAAGACCGCATTGTCGAGAAGGTGCTGCGCCAGGAAGACCTGGACCGCGTCATTCTTTTTGCGTCTTCCAAGATGAAAGTCAAGGAGCTTAGCCTCACGCTGAAACGCAAGGGATTTAATGTGGGCGCCATGCACAGCGACTTGGAGCAGCGTGAGCGCGAGGAAGTCATGCTGGCTTTCAAGAATCACAGAATCAGCATCCTCATCGCAACCGATATTGTGAGCCGAGGCATTGATATCGATGACATTCAGATGGTCATCAATTACGATGCACCACGAGATCCTGAAGACTATGTGCACCGTATCGGCCGTACCGCACGCGCAAACAGAGAGGGGCAAGCCATCACGTTGGTCACCCCTAAAGACTGGCCTCACCTACTCAAGATTGAGAAACTGATTGAAAAGGAGATAGAAAAGCCCGAACTGCCTGAAGGCTGTGGTGAAAAGCCACAGATGCCTACAGGGAAGGCTGCTTCGAAAGGTCGCCACAATGGAAGCCGTAATGGGTATCGCGGCCCACGCAAGGGAGCTCAAGCGAATCAATCAGCCCCCAAGGGAAAAAGCCAAACATCTCACAAAAAGCGCAGACCTCAAAAAACAACGCCAAAGGCGTAAAACTACCAAGAATAACGACCTTTCAGTTTTTTTAACTTGCTTCGGCAAGTCCAAATTTTGAATAGTACACAAAAAGGCGTAATTTTGCACTTCAAAAAATAGACACCAACGACAGAAAATGATCAAGAAATTTTCACTTGTCCTCATCACAACATGGCTCGCAGCTAACGCCCATGCCCAAAATGGCATTAGTTCGCCCTACTCCCGCTATGGCTTTGGCATTCAGTCTGAACGTGCCATGGGATTCAACAAAGGTATGGCTGGCGTGGCCCAAGGCTTCCGGAACGGACAAGAAATCAACATAGCAAACCCTGCCTCCTATTCCGAAGCAGATTCGCTCACCGCCCTGTTCGACCTTGGCGTATCCTTGCAGAACAACAACCATAAGATGGGCGGCATGCGCCAGAACATCCGAAACTCCAGTTTTGACTATTTCGCGTTCCAGTTTCGGGCAGCCAAGCATCTGGGTGTCACACTCGGCCTCATGCCCACAACTAACATCAAATACAACTTCGCTTCATCAGCAGAACCACTCGAAGGCAATGAGAATATCTCCTCCAATTATAGCTTCAGCGGTGACGGCGGACTTCGTGAGGTGTTTCTTGGCATAGGATGGCGCCCTTTCAAGCCTCTGTCCATTGGTGTCAATATGGGGTATCTTTGGGGTGACTACACGCATAACATGACCATGTCATTCAGCGAATCTACCGTATTCAAGATGGCACGTGTCTACACGGCAGACATCAGCACTTACAATCTGCAAGGTGGTTTCCAGTACATCCAGCCCCTCGGCCACGACAACCAGTTAATCATCGGTGGAACATACACCTTTGGTCACAAGGTTGCGAATGAGGCTTACCGAAAGACAGAAACACGTACCAGCTCTTCAGCTATTGAATCGGAATCGACCGACACCATCAAGAATGCATTCCAAATGCCTAACGCTTTTGCTATAGGTGCCACCTATTACCACGCAAACAAACTGCGCGTGGGTGTCGATTTCGAGCTTCAGAAATGGGGACTTTGCCGTTTCCCCGACCAGTCGGGCACAAGAGAGACATACAGCAGCAACCGCGGACAGCTCAATGACCGATGGAAAGCAGCAGCTGGTATGGAATGGACACCCAATCCATCTTCCAGCCAATACTTCAACAAATGCAGCTATAAAGTCGGCGGCTATTACTCTCAGTCTTATGCCAAGGCAGATGCAACAGGCTCCATCACAGGAAAGCCTTGCGAGGTAGGAGTCTCTGCTGGCATCACGATGCCAATTGCCAACCGAAACATCTGGCACAACGTTCCGAAGATTAACATCTCTGTACAATGGGTGCACACGGATATCCCCTATCTGAACGCTGCCACACAGCGACAGAGTAAACTGACCGAGAATTATCTCAAGCTGTGTCTCGGCCTCACCTTCAGCGAACGCTGGTTCTATAAGTGGAGAGTACAATAGGAGTTTCCCCTTCCCAAAAGAGGAAAATTCCCCCTGCAATCAGGAAACCGTTCCATAACTTTGCATCAACAAAACCAAAGAATTGGTAGAGATAAACGAATAAAAAAATACAATTAAACCATCACTATTATGAAAAAGATTTTATTTGCATGTGCCCTCGCACTCGTTTCTGCTGCAGGCTCTGCACAGAACCTTAAGGGAACATCCCTCAACGACCGCATTGGCCACGGTCAAGACTCCATTGACGTGCTCGGCAGCCTGTCGCTCTATCAGGATGCATTCAAGCGCAGAAGCTATGTGGAAGCAATCGAGCCATGGGAGTTTGCCTTCACCAAAGCTCCTCTCTCTATGGTACGTGTATACACCGATGGTGCCTGGATGTTCGAGACGCTCATCCAGCAGGAAACTGACGCTGCCAAGAAGAAGGAATACTTCGACAAGCTCATGAACATCTATGACCAGCGCTTGAAGAATCTTGAAGCGCTCAACTCTTTCGCCACTCCCAAGACAATTTCTACTAAGGGCAACATCATCTGCCGCAAAGCATATGACTACTACTACTTCTGCCCAGAGATGAACAACAACGTGGCATACAAGATGTTTAAGGAAGGTATCGATGATATGGGACCAAACACAGAGGGCTTCGTGCTCTTTGGCTTCATCGAGTGCTCTTACAACCGCTTCCTCCAGAATAAGGATAACATCGATATCCGCCAGGATTTCATTCAGGACTACATGAACACCAACGAAATCTGTGACCGTCTGCTGGATCAGGCCAAGGAGTATCCTTCAGAGACCATCCCTGCCGACCCAGAGTCAGAAGATTCCACAAAATGGGTTGAGCAGGTGGTGCTTGCTCCTGAAGCTCAGAAAATCGTTGACAACTACCAGCCAGTACAGAACAAGGCCAACGACTTGTTCGTATCCTCTGGCGCTGCCGACTGCGATGCCCTCGAGAAGATTTATGGCGCACAGGTTGAAGCCAACAAGACAAACCTTGCTTACCTCAACTCTGTTCTGGCCATCCTCAACAACTTTGAGTGCGACAAGTCCAACATCTACTATGTAGCAGCTGACTATGCTTACCAAATCAACAAGACTCCACAGGCTGCCATCGGTAAGGCTTCTAAGCTCCTGAAGGAAGGCGACCTCAACGGTGCCATCAAGTACTTCGACGAGGCCATCGGTCTTGAGTCAGACAATGCGAAGAAGGCTAAATACTCCTATATCGTGGCAGCCCTCATGTTCAAGAAGGGCAACCTCGGCCAGTGCCGCCAGTACTGCCGCAAGACTCTCCAGTACAACCCATCCAACGGTGGCGCTTACCTGCTCCAGGCCAACTGCATCGCACGCTCTGCCTCTGGCGACCACCTGCAGAGAAGCTACTACTACTGCCTTGCCAGCGACTACTGCAACCGTGCCAAAGCTGTTGACCCATCATCTGCAGCCAAAGCCAGCCGTCAGGCAGCAGCATACGCCGCTCACTTCTATCCAAAATCTGAGGCATTCTTTGCAGGCATCAAGGCAGGCCAAACAGTTAGCGTAGCAGGCGAGACCACTACTCTCCGTCTTCGTTAATAGGCCCGCGCAATAGCAGATAGCCTTACGACTATTACAACTTTCGGAGGTTATTATATATATATTGTATAAGCACTCGTTTTGAAAAAGAATCTCACACATACATATAGTGTTGCGGCAGTCATCATGGCTGCTGCAATGCTATTTTTTCCAGCATGCAGCCACGACGACAAGCCCACTGGTCCAGATATTGGCGAGCGCGACTCGCTGCCAACCCTCCGTTCTGTCGGAGTCAGCACCTTGGTGAGTGACTCTGGAATCATCCGCTACAAACTCATCACCGAAGTGTGGGATATCTACGACAAGAAAGAGCCACAACGCTGGGCTTTCGAGAAAGGGCTGTTTCTGGAGCGGTTCAACGAATCCTTTCAGGTTGATGCCTTCATCTCGGCAGATACAGCATATTTCTACAACCGCAAGCGCCTATGGGAGCTTCGTAGCAGAGTGCTTGTCAAGAACCTCAAGGGCGAGACATTCAAGACCTCCCTTCTCTACTGGGACATGGTATCCCACCGCATCTACTCTCCTGCCTATATGGAGATAGACGGCGAGACACGCCAGCTTTCAGGCTACGATTTCAGCAGCAACGAGCAGATGACCGACTACATCATCCACTCTTCCAAGGGCCTGTTCCCGCTCGAAGACACAGAGCCCACACCAGAGCCAGACCCAAGCATTTTGGTGGAAAACGAGCAGGAGTAACCCTTCCAACTCTCTGAAACAGGGCACTTCCTCAAAAAAAAATAAAAAAAGGTTCCATTTCCTTTGCCAGTATCGCAAAATGTTGTACCTTTGCACTCGCAAAAGGGAAACAGAGGTTCCCCAAGAAAAAATAACGGTGCGTTAGTTCAGTAGGTTAGAATATCTGCCTGTCACGCAGGGGGTCACGAGTTCGAGTCTCGTACGCACCGC
>AUXO013411788.1_pt1 | contig 12651 bp, 10 predicted proteins | sample 768731 | NCBI WGS metagenome assembly AUXO01 (sample SAMN02715735, study PRJNA202380) | gut metagenome | biome: sheep rumen | host: Ovis aries | place: New Zealand: Palmerston North | reverse complement strand
CATAAGAAGGGGCTTCAACCTTCTCCCCAAACCCCTCAGCCCTCTCCAGGGCAGGGGCTTAACCGCTCCTCCTATCGCTCTTACATTATGGTATCCTCGACCCATCACAGGGTCGGGATGATTTTATCGACTACGCTAAACGCTGGTCGATTATATGAGCGGAGCCTTTGCCCCTACGGGGTGAACTTTGAATTTTTATTGGCTGCGCGATGAAGTACCTTAGAGCCTTGTGGCTGTTGTAGCTACTTATTTTGGCCTCAATGTGGAAGAAAGAAAAAATCCGATTGTGATGTGCCCCCGAAAGTTAGAAAAAAACTTTCGGGGTGTCCCCCTTTTATGACCTCTTGAGAAATGATTAGAGAAGAGCAAAAACAATATTGGACCATGCGGATTCGGCCACACGAGAAGCTGTGGCATATTGATTTCAAGGAAATCTGGCATTATCGCGACCTGATAGAACTGTTCGTCAGGCGCAATATCGTGGTGCAGTATAAGCAGACCATCCTGGGTCCGCTCTGGTATCTGATACAACCCATTTTGACCGTCATCATGAATATGGTGGTGTTTGGAGGCATTGCCAAGATGAGCACAGACGGGATGCCCCAGGCTCTGTTTTATATGGCTGGCAATATCTGCTGGTTCTATTTCTCTGACTGTCTGAATCAGTCGTCAAACACATTCATAGCCAACCAGAATATGTTTGGCAAGGTCTATTTTCCCCGTCTGGTTGTGCCCATCGCTGTGGTGATATCCAATCTGTTGCGATTTGTCATTCAGGTAGGGCTCTTTGCGGCGCTCTACCTCTATTTCTTTGTGAAGGGTGCCCCGATTGCCCCCAATTGGGCTATTCTGCTTACGCCCCTTTTGGTCGTGATGCTGGCAGGTCTTGGTCTTGGCTTTGGCATTCTGATCTCCTCGCTCACCACCAAGTATCGCGACTTTACGATACTCTTCACTTTTATCGTCCAGCTATGGATGTATGCCACGCCTATTGTCTATCCACTCAGCATGGTAGATGATGGTCCCCTGCGCACACTGATTATAGCCAACCCGATGACCTCCATCATCGAGGCATTCAAGTATGCGACGTTAGGACAGGGCTATTTCTCTTGGTTCGCCTTAGGCTATAGTTTCCTGTTTATGAGTGTGCTGTTGCTATTCAGCGTTGCTATATTTAATAAGGTACAACGTAATTTCATGGATACCGTCTAGAAGTGAATAGTGAAAAGTGAATAGTGAAAAGTGAATAATGAAAGCAATCGAGTTCTGTCATGTAGGCAAGCAGTATCGCTTGGGGTTGGTATCAACAGGCACGTTCAGCCACGACCTGAGCCGTTGGTGGACCATGAATGTGCTGGGCAAGGAAGACCCTTTCCTGAAGATTGGTGAAACCAACGACCGTTCCAAGAAGGGTGAGAGCGATTTTGTATGGGCGCTTAAGGATATCAATTTCAGTGTAGAACAAGGCGATGTGGTAGGCATCATTGGCAAGAATGGTGCTGGTAAGAGTACCTTGCTGAAATTACTCTCTCGCGTGACTGCCCCCACCGTTGGCGAGATCAACGTCTGTGGGCGCATCGCCTCGCTACTTGAAGTGGGAACAGGCTTCCACCCAGAGATGACAGGCCGTGAGAACATCTATATGAATGGTGCCATCATGGGGATGACGAAGGCAGAGGTCACACGCAAACTCGATGAAATTATTGATTTCTCTGGCTGCGAGCGATATATTGACACCCCTGTTAAGCGATATTCCTCTGGTATGAAGGTGCGCTTAGGCTTTGCTGTAGCCGCTCATTTGGAGCCAGAGATTCTGGTGGTTGATGAAGTGTTGGCTGTAGGCGATGCCGAATTCCAGAAGAAAGCCATTGGCAAGATGCAGGATGTGTCGAAAGGAGAAGGAAGGACTGTTCTATTTGTGAGCCATAATATGACAAGTGTGAAGAGTTTATGTCAAAAAGGGCTTATCCTTAATAATGGTATGATTGACTACCAAGGTGATATCCATAGTACAATAGAACGATATCTGACTAATCAAATGGACAGGTCTGCGACTTCACTTGAGACAATTAATGACAGAAAAGGTAATGGATTACTACGCATCACCAACATTTTGTTATTAGATAAAGATGGACATAGCAAAGATGTTTTTGAGGTAGGGGAGAAACTTTTCATAAAGCTCGAATTTGATAAAAAAGAAGGTTTTTCTCAACTTAATCACACACGCATCGATATTGGCATCAACAACATGATGAATGTTAGAGTTACTTGGCTAAGTACACAGATTTTTTATGATACGATGCCTGACGACTCAGACGTTATAGTGTTTGAGATACCAGAATTGCTTTTGTCTGAAGGAGATTATAATTTTAACATGTATTGTAATTCGGAAATGGGCATCGTGGATTGGCTGCAGAATGTTGGTCACTTGCGTGTAGTATTTCATGATTATTACAAGACAGGCCGTGAGATTCCTCCGTCTCAAGGGTATTGTATCACCAACTATAAAATTAAGTAAAATGAGAAAAATTTGGCATTTCTTATTAGAGCACTTACGTATTAATAAGATATTAGAAAAAGAAGATAAGATATTAGAAAAACTGAGGTTACAGGAAGAAATCTTATATGCTCAGCGCTTTAATAATACCATTACTGATAGTGATTGGCTAAAGTACAGAAGCTTCTCTCCAGGAGGATGGGCTGTTGATTATAGTTTCTTATTTGTTCTTTTTAAGATCCTTAATTCTATGAGGCCATCTAATGTTATAGAATTTGGCTTGGGGCAGTCGTCCAAAATGGTACATCAATATGCTTCATATTACCAAAAAGATGCAATAACTATAGAACACGATAAGGATTGGGTGGATTTCTTTCAGAAGGATAAGATGGGTGATTACCATGTCAACATCAAATTAATGGATCTGGAAATGATCAATTACAAGGGAACGGAAACTCGTACGTATGCAGAAATAGAAGAATATTGCAACGGAAATAAGTATGATCTAATTGTGGTCGACGGCCCTTTTGGATCAGATCATTATTCAAGGCCACAGCTCATTAATCTTGCAAAGGACAATTTAGCAAAATCATTTTGTGTCATCATTGATGATACGCATAGAATTGGCGAAAAAGAAACTATATCGGACCTTTTTACTGTATTAGATAACCAAAAGATAGATTATTGTCATAAAACGTATAGGTCCATCAAATCATTCACCGTAGTATGTTCAAAAGACCTTCGTTTCCTGACAACTTTGTGATTGTTTGAAGTTATTATTGTTTATGCTTCAATTCATTATCGAAAATTACGTAACTAAGATATAGTTAAATATGAAAGCTCCAAAGATTTCAATTATCATCCCTGTATATCAAGCTGAGGCATTTCTTCATAGGTGTTTGGATAGTATAGCAAACCAGTCGTTTCAAGACTGGGAGTGCATCCTTGTAGATGATGGAAGCAAGGATGAAAGTGGAGCCATATGCGAAGAATATGCTGTAAGGGATTCCCGTTTTAAAGTTTTTCATCAGGCCAATTGCGGTGCAGGTGTTACAAGACAAGTGGCGTTGGATGTTTCTAAGGGTGAATTTATTGCTTTTGCCGATTCTGATGACTGGGTGGAGACGAAATGGTTGGAGAAACTATATCAAAAGATAATAGAAGACAACGTTGATATGGTGATATGTGACTATGAGCGTATCTTTGCGAATAAGACGGTGTATTGTGCCGGATGTGGCTGTTCGATGGATAATACTGACTTGTTGGTGGATCTGGTTTATGGCGAATATTGGGGAGTCTTATGGAATAAACTTATAAGAAAGGAGTCTTTCCTTCGTTATCAAGTTACTTTCCATCCGAAAATGTTTTGTTGGGTAGATTTATATGTAATTTGTAGACTCTTAATAAATCCAATAAAAGTTTCGCATTTACCCGAAGTCTTGTATCATTATGATTCTGTCATTAATAGTAATAGTATTGTAAAAAATAAGAATGATAAGTCCATCCACTCAATTATAATTTACATCGACACATTTTCTTCCATCTTAACCGATTCTCGCTTTGACGAAGGTTGGTATAAACGGAAAAAGATGATAAAGAAGATTATATTTAGAATGGGAGAACATTGTAAATATAATATTAAAGACGTCTACCCGGAAATTAATGAAAGGCTTATCAAGGAATTGTCACAATCAAGGTGGTGGTCAAGAAAACGCTGTATAGTGATGTGTCTGAGAGGTCATCAGAAAGCAGGTTATTTATTATATGATATTTTAACGAAACTAACAAATATCGTTCATAAATGGAAGAGAAGATAGATATTGTAGCTTGCCTTGATGGAAGCTATGTCATGCCAACAGGTGTGATGATTTATTCGGCTTGTGCTAACAATCCAGATTCAGACATTGACTTTCATATGGTTGTTGATGAAAGCGTATCCGACAATGACAAAAAAGATTTGATTGATACTATTTCCCAATTTGAAGGTAAAAGGGGCTTTTTTTATAATGTTAATAGTCATTCATATAAGAGTTTTCCTCTCACTAATTTCAAATGGTTAACTCGTGCAACATATTATCGCATATTACTTCCGGAGATTCTACCAGATTCTGTTCGTAAGGTTATATACATAGATGGAGATTGTATTATAAGACATTCGCTTATACCATTATGGCGTACTGACATATCAGAAATTGCTATTGGTGCAGTTTTTAATGCATTTGAAGGACAAATCGAAAGGTTTAATCGTTTACGATATTCACCAGATTTAGGCTATTTTAATGCAGGTGTATTGTTGATTAATATAGATTATTGGCGCAAACACAATGTCGTAAATTCTCTCACGGATTATATTTACAGGTATCCTGAAAGGATCGCCTTCGAAGATCAGGATGTGATGAACGTTGTATTGAAGGATTCGAAAAAGTCACTTCCTCCTAAATATAATTTTCAAACTGATATGTTAAGGTATACTCCATGTTTTGATTATTGGAAATATGAGGATGAAGTAAAAGAGGCTATTGCTGATCCTGTCATTATACATTTCACTTCACGTGAAAAACCTTGGCATAAATATATGCGGTATCCTCATCCTTATAAAAGTTCTTTTGTTAAATATCAGAACCAGACAAAATGGAAGGGAATTAAAATAGAAAAACGTCCGTTAAATAGAAGGATAAGAAATTGTATTGGGGATTTTTTACGCTATATAAAGATACTTCCTCCTATAGAGCTGCGTTATATTGAGTTATCCCCTATAGATTAATAATACGAATATGAATCCTGTATTTTCTATCATAATCCCTCATTATAGTATTCCAGATTTGCTGATGTGCTGTCTGAGGTATATCCCTTTATCTGAATATATTTAGGTAATCGTAGTAGATGATAACAAAAAGCATCTTTGATATGAAAGTTCCAAAAATTTCAATTATCGTCCCTGTATATCAAGCGGAGGCATTTCTTCATAGGTGTTTGGATAGTATAGCAAACCAGTCGTTTCAAGACTGGGAGTGCATCCTTGTAGATGATGGAAGCAAGGATGAAAGTGGAGCCATATGCGAAGAATATGCTGTAAGGGATTCCCGTTTTAAAGTTTTTCATCAGACCAATTGCGGTGCAGGCGTTACAAGACAAGTGGCGTTGGATGTTTCTAAGGGTGAATTTATTGCTTTTGCCGATTCTGATGATTGGGTAGAGCCGAAGTGGTTGGAGAAACTATATCAAAAGATAACAGAAGACAACGTTGATATGGTGATATGTGACTATGAGCGTATCTTTGTGGATAAGACGGTGTATTGTGCAGGGTGTGGCTGTTCGATGGATAATACAGATTTGTTGGCGGATTTGGTTAATGACGAATATTTGGGTGTCTTATGGAATAAACTTATAAGGAAGGAGTCTTTCTTTCGTTATCAAGTGAATTTCCATCCGGATATGTTTTGTTGGGTAGATATATATGTAATTAGTAAACTTTTTATAAATCCAATAAAAGTCTCGCATTTACCCGATGTTTTGTATCATTATGATTCTGCCATCAATAATAATAGTATTATAAAAACAAGAAATGATAAGTCTATCCACTCAATTATAATTTATATCAACACATTTTCTTTAATCTTAACCGATTCTCGCTTTGACGAAGGTTGGTATAAACGAAAAAAGATGGTGAAGATGTTTATATTAAGAATGGGTGGATATAGTAAATATAATATTAAAGACGTCTATCCGGAAATAAACGAAAGGCTTATCAAGGAACTGTCACAATCAAGGTGGTGGTCAAGAAAACGGTGTATGGTGATGTGTCTGCAAGATCATCAGAAAACAGGTTATTTATTGTATGATGTTTTAACGAAATTATCAAATATGATTCATATATGGATGAAAAGATAGATATTGTTGCCTGTATGGATAAAGGATATGTCATGCCAACTGGCGTGATGATGATTTCTGTATGTGAGAATAACCCAGAAACGGATATAGTATTTCACATAATTGTGGATGACAGTATCAAAACAGAAGATAAACAGGATTTAGAGGATATAGTGAATCCTTACACAGGGAAGTCGGTGGTGTTCTACAATGCAAATGAGAGGATGCGTAAAAAGTCCTTTCCTAAAGGAAAATTAAGAGAAACACTAACCAAAGCAACATATTACCGACTGTATCTTGCAGAGTTACTAACACAAGAGATAGATAAAGTACTTTATTTAGATGGAGATATCATAGTTAGACATTCACTCCTTCCTCTTTGGAATATTGACTTGGGAGAGAATGCTTTAGCTGCGGCAAGCGATTGCTCAAGTGGCATTAAAGAATACTACAATCGCCTAAAATATCCCTTTGAATTAGGCTATTTCAATTCAGGTGTGCTGCTTATCAATCTGAAATACTGGCGTGAGCATCAGGTGCTGAAAGATTTTGAATCATACATGGAAAAGCATGTGGACGCAATAAAATGTCATGATCAAGATGTATTGAACGTGTCGTTTTGTGATAAGAAGATTTTTATTCCATTGAAATATAATCTTCAGAATATTTTTTTAAAAAAGAAACAAAATACGTTTGATTACTGGAAACTTGAAAAAGAATTATTAGAAGCGTATGCCGATCCATGTATTGTCCACTTCACAACATCAGACAAACCATGGAGGAAGTATCATATAGCACAACATCCGTATAGTAGTACTTGGTACAAATACCAAAACATGACAAAGTGGAGAGGAATTAAGTTCGAAAATCGTACGAAGAAACAACGAATGAGGAACCATATAGGGGACATCCTTAGAAAGATAGGAATTTTACCCCCATTGAAAAACTCTTATTATATTGAAATAGCGCCTATTGATTGATATTTAGATGGAAGTTCATTATCAAGTTGTATTTGACAAGAGCAAATTTGAAATATAACATGGTTTACTCATTAATATTCATGAATCACCCTCATGAAGTAATTACGGGTGGTCATCGGTATAACAATGATTTGATGTGCTACCTTCAAGATAATTACAAACTTAAAGTGTTAACTTTGCCTAGATGTGCTGAGATTTACTATACTTGGAGAAAAATGTATGCTCCTTTCGCTGAGCTTAAAACAATCAAAATTATTAAACAAACAAGTGTGGTTTTCTTTGGGGACACCTGTTATAAGTATCATCTGTTGCTTTTATTATTACTACGTTTATTACATAGAGGAACTCCAGTCGTTATCATTCATCATTTTCCATATCTTAATAACAGAGGATTTACTCGTATTATCAATTTTATATGGCAATATGTTTACTATGGATTATGCAAATACATTATAGTCCCAAGCCCTTATACGCGAAAAATGGCTGAGAATTTGTTCGACAAGAATAAAATCATCTATATCCCATTACCTTTTAAAAAAGATTTTGTCATATCTGATGTGTTTGAGGAGAGAAGGCTTTTATTTGTTGGCACTGTTGAACGTAGAAAAGGACTAGATTATTTACTAGATTCTATAAATATCATAAAGGTGCGAAAGCCTGAAATGAAATTTCAATTAGATATTGTTGGGAAAATAGAAAATAAGCAGTTTTATAAAATGCTTATCAAAAAAGCGAAACAATATGGACTGGATAATTGCATGAGGTTTTGGGGAAGAGTCTCTGATGAACAATTAGAAGAACTATATAAAAAGGCTGAGGTTTTTACTTTCCCGTCATTATTAGAAGGGTATGGGAATGTTCTAATTGAAGCGATGAATCATGGTGTCCCTATTGTTGCTTTTGATAATTCGGCAATGCCTTTTACCATAATAGATGGTGAAAACGGGCTACTTGCTAATAATAAGGATCCTCAGTCATTTGCCGAGAAGATTTTGCAGATATCAGGAAACTTTGAATTCCGTATAAAACTTCAGCATGGTATGAAAGATACAATAGCGAAAGTTTCTACTCTAGATGATTTTGAGAAGGGGATTGATGCTATGGTTAATAGATTGAAGATAAATTGAATTCTATTTTATTACCATTGGTCTATGAAGATTTTATATGCGATGCCAATGCTCGGTGTGGGAGGCGTCTCTAGACTTATTTCTGATATATTGCCTCTACTCAATAAGAAGGAGAATGTAGATGCAGACTTCATGATTAATAAAGTTGCAGACAGAACATTTCTGTCCGCATTGGAAATAGCAGGTGTTAGAATTCATGTTCTGAACTATTTTTGTGTATATAATCCTTTCTGTATTTTTAAAATAACTAAGATCATTAGGGAGTATGATTTGGTTCATGTGCATTTGTTTCCTACCTTATATTTTGTGGCTATCGCAAATCTCATAGTTGGCAAACCTCTTGTTTATACCGAACATAATACTTATAATAAGAGAAGAAATAAATGGTATCTTAGGTGGTTCGAAAAATGGTGCTATAATAGATATGCTAAAATTGTATCCATTAGCGAAAGCACGGAAGTAAACCTAAGAGCATGGTTAAGTGTAGATGCTAATGATAATAGATTCTCAATTGTTAATAATGGGATAAGATTAGATTTATTTAAGAATACAGAAAAGAACCATATTTATCCTCATACACTTATTATGGTTTCTAGATTTGCACCTGCGAAGGATCAGATGACTATTATTAAAACTATGCCATTGTTAGCAAATGATGTCCATCTAATATTTGTTGGTGATGGAGTGAATCTTGATGTATGTAAGAAATTGGCTAAAGACTATGATGTTTTTGACAGAATCCATTTTGTAGGGATGCAATCAGATATACCTAGTTGGTTAGGGAAAGCAGATATCGGTATACAATCATCTATTTGGGAAGGTTTTGGGCTCTCTGCGGTCGAAATGATGGCGTCTGGACTTCCTGTAATAGCTAGCGATGTAGAAGGACTGAGGCAGATTGTTGATGGTGCTGGGCTTCTCTTCCCTTGCGGCGATGTCGCAATGTTAGCATGCCATATTAATAAACTACTTGGTGACATTTCATATTATAATCATGTAAGACAGAAATGTATTGAAAGAAGTGAGAATTACGATGTTGAAAAAATGGTTAATTCTTACTTTGAGATATATAAAGATGTTCTGAATCATACTTAGAAAAGTAAGAATGCAATGAAAATAGGTCTTGCGGCTGTAACTTATAAAGATAATTTTGGTAGTGCTTTGCAGACATATGCTACTCAGTATGTCTTGGAAAAACTGGGGCACAAGGTGAGCATTTTTGAGATAAAAGGCGTGCATAGGTCTATCAAGGTAAGGAAGATGCTTTATTATCTTGGTCGTCTTTTTGATCCTGTCGAAACCCATTATTTGCTTGCTACTTTAAAAAGCCGGACAAGGAAACGACTGTCTGCTTCGTCAGATCAATATGCTAAGAATATGAAGATCCGACATCAGATGTACCAAATTTTCTATAATAAATGGTATAAGATGTTGTCAATGTCTAAAGGTTGGAAGGGATTAAAAGAACAGGCATCTAGGATGGATGCAGTGGTTGTTGGTAGTGATCAATTGTGGAGGCCTTCAAATATTGTAGGTGGGTTCTTTACTTTGGAGTTTGTACCAGATGAAATTAAGAAAGTGGCTTTTTCTACAAGCTTTGGTGTGCCAGAACTGCCTGCTAGATTACATAAACATGCTCAGTTTTTTTTGTCTCGGTTAGACTATATAAGCGTCCGAGAGAATAGTGGAGCAGATATTGTCAAAAACGAATGTGGTCGTGAAGTACCTGTGGTTTGTGATCCAACTATGATGTTGACGGCAGAAGAATGGTTGCATGTCCAAGAAGAAAAACCAATTGTAGAAGATGGTTACATTCTTTGTTATTTTATGGGGAACAACCCCGATTATCGTAAATTCGCAAAACGTTTGAGAAAAGAGACTGGATATCGGATTGTTGGATTACTACATGGTGCAACCTATATCGCATCTGATGAAGAATTTGTAGACGAAAGACCTTATAATGTTGGACCATCGGAGTTTATAAATCTGATTCGTAATGCTCAATATATTTGTACGGATTCTTTTCATGGGTGTGTTTTCTCTATCTTAAATCAAAAGAAATTTTTCGTTTTCAGAAGATGGCCAGATGGTAGTAAGTTCTCTGCTAACGACCGACTTTATACTTTACTGAAATTTACGGGATTAGAGGAAAGACTCCTTGATGGATCCGAAAATGTACTATCATATATTAATAGTAATATTGACTACGAAACCGTCCTGCAGAAAGTCTCGGTTAGAAGACAAGAATCTATGGATTATCTTATAAAAGCCCTCAGTTCTTAAGTTATGCCCATTCTTGTTGATTCTGATCATTGTTGCGGGTGTGCAGCCTGTGCAAATAAATGCCCGAACCATGCAATTATTATGCAAGGAAACGAGGAAGGATTCCTGCATCCTCTTGTTTCTGTTGAAAAATGCATTGAGTGTAAGGTGTGTGAGCAGGTTTGTCCTGGACTTAATCCAATCAAAAGAAAAAATAGTTTTCCTCATGCTTATATAGTTCAGCATAAAGATGATGCCATTAGACGTCAATCTACCTCAGGGGGGGCTTTTACTGCGATTGCGACTGCTATTTTGAATAAGGGTGGGGTTGTCTTTGGTGCAACTATGATGGAAGACTATACTGTAAGGCATCAAAGTGCACATAGCATCGAGGAGTTAGAAAGGTTCAGGAACTCTAAATATGTGCAAAGTGAGATTGGATGTAGTTATCAAGAAGCCTTGTGTTATTTAGAGGATGGTAGATGGGTTTGTTTTAGTGGTACACCATGCCAGATAAATGGTCTTTATTCATTTTTAGGAAAAGACTATTCTAATTTGATTACAGTTGACTTCAGTTGCAGAGCTGTGCCTTCGCCTTTTGTATTCTTGAAGTATGTGGAATATCGTAAAAAACAACAAAACGAGGCGAGAAGAATCGTTTTTCGGGACAAAAAGAGAGGGTATTCTTATTCCACACTGGCATGGTATGCCAACGAGGCTGATCAAAAGAATGGTAACAGCGTTTATAGAAAAAGCAGCGAGGCAGACGAATGGCTTCGCCTCTTTCTAGGAGGATTATGCAACAGATCATCATGCAATGCTTGTTTCTATCAAACTCCTCAACGGTATTCTGATTTTACCCTATGGGACTGTTGGGATGTGAAAAGTTTAGCTCCAGAGTGGGATGACAACCATGGTACAACTAATGTGGTTGTCTGGAGTGAAAAGGGATTACGTATGATGGATGAAATGAAGTCTGATATCAGATACCGTGAATATCCTTTTGATCAAGCAAAGCGAGCCATAGTGAGGACATCGTCATTTACCACCAGGCGAAATAATCATCAATTTTATGTTGATGTAAAATCGATGGATGTTGCTGATTTTTTCCATAAATACGCTCCAACAAATGTTAAAGTGAAGAGTTTGAGTTTGGGGCGATATGTTATGTGGCGGCTTCATTTGCATGATAAAATCAGGCGAATAAGGCATCTTTTTATTCATCGGAAGAAATAATGAACACTATCTTGGTTTTGTCTAATCATCCTACATGGACCTTTAAACTTCGTGGTGAGGTCTTAAGGGCACTCGTCGAAGATGGGTACCGCGTGATAGTGGCTGTGGGATATGGGCCTGAGTTGGAGCGACTGAAGGAGATAGGGTGCGAGCATGTGGATATCCCTTATAACAGAAGGAGCGTGAATCCGCTGAAGGAGGTAGGACTATTCTTCTCATATAGGGAATTGATAAGGAAGGTCAAGCCTGATGCAGTGCTGACATATACCATTAAGCCTAATCTATATGGTGCCTATTTGTGCAGGAAATATGGAATTCCTTGTCTCGTGAATATAACAGGTTTAGGGAGCGCACTAGAGGAATCTGGCTTGATTCAGTCTTTTTTCTTGGCCCTTTACAGAATTGCATTTAAAAATGTATATAAGGTTTTCCTTCAAAATACCTATAATCAGGAATTGTTTGTAAGAAAAGGAATCGTGCATAACAATGATGTATTATTACCTGGTTCTGGTGTAAATCTTGAGGCTTATCAGCCTATGCCTTATCCTTCATGTGATACTATTGAGTTCGTTTTTATAGCAAGAATTTTGAAAGCTAAAGGGATTGAAGAGTATCTGGAGGCTGCTCATGAAATAAGAAAAAGGTTTCCTCATGCAAGATTCCATATCTGTGGGTTCTG
>AUXO016791638.1_pt1 | contig 12653 bp, 10 predicted proteins | sample 768731 | NCBI WGS metagenome assembly AUXO01 (sample SAMN02715735, study PRJNA202380) | gut metagenome | biome: sheep rumen | host: Ovis aries | place: New Zealand: Palmerston North | reverse complement strand
GAAAAACCGCTCCCGAAGGAGCGGCATAAGGTTTAGTATTCACTTGCGAGCAGCATTGTGCTGTGGTCACCATCATCAACGACATAAATTTTCTCGGTTATCGGCTTCTCAGAAGGGAGCAGGTATACCTTTCGGTATTCAGGCTCTTCTGACTGATGAGTGATACTCTGCATAAAGCCCACCTGATCCAAAGCGAAGATTTGCAGATAATCGCGTGGTTCTGGGAGCTGGTCGATACACGCCCACATGGACAATTGTAGTTCAATAGGGATTGTATCGTTCACTCCTCGACTGAGATATCGTTTGTTGTTGAACATCGGTTGTTTCTCCTTTCAAAAATTTGTCACACATTTAATATGACCATGGTAATAATATATTTATGAAAATGGCTAAAAATAGGAGAAAAAACTGATTTTTGAGACATATATTGTTACTTCGGAGGAGAAAAATGTAATAAAAATATAAAATTTTAGTCAAAAAATACTACATAAGTATAAAAGGAGCGAAGCGATGCCTGCAATATATATTAACTAAATATGTATATATTACTAACTAAATAGGATCAGATAGGTGTCATAATAGTTCCTTTTTAATAATTTTTATGGAGGAAATAAAAATGAGAGCTGATTATGATCTCAAGAACAAGAAAACATCGATAACCATGACGGATGGAGATTATGCAGTTATTGAGAGAAAGGCAAGACTTAAAGGTATGAAGATTAGCCCATATATGGTTCAGTGTGCCTTACATCATGATGATAACCTCAATCCTGAAGTAAAGGCTAAGATACAAACTGTCATAAACGAGGCTTGTAGTATCGTATCACAATACGATTGTGCTGCAGCTGAATATTTACACGAGGAGGGTAAGAAGATATGGTCCTGGTGAAATTAAAGAGAGACACTTACGGAGTAGCTTCGGATTACCTCCGCAAGAGTCTGGAGTATATTTATAATCCAGACAAAGCTAAACACATGAATGGATTTGGTGTATCTACACATGATGCGGAAACAACACAGTCCCAATTCGATTACGTGAAGCATTATTTTCACAGAACAGCGGATAATCCCTTGGTACACCTGATAGTCTCTTTTCCAAAAGAGGTAAAGACTCTGGAAAAGGCTATTGAACTGGCTTACTATATTGCCTTCTACTTCAAGGATGAATATCAGGTCATCTGGGTGATTCACTATAAAGCTACTGAAAGATCTTTTTATCATATTCATCTGATTTTAAATCCAGTGAGTTTTAAAACTGGATTGTTATATAACACTTCTCGTCCGAATATGGCGTATTTCTGTGACTGGATTGAGAGTCGTACACACATGAACACTCTTTATTTCTTTGCAGATATTGTATCATCTGATGATCTTTAATGATATAAAATATAGATAAAAAAGCTTCCCCATAACAGGGAAGCTTAGCTAATTGATGCTCAATATACAATAATTATATTTGTTATAATTATGGAAACTTTCAATCCGAATTATATTTTTTGAAGTTTTCGGCTTGTTCTAAAATGTCATTATATACTTTCTCGTATATTTCAACTGGCTCAGGTGGATACTTGTGATTAGCCAGTATCATTATAATATCAGCTTGCATGAGAGCTTTAATTTGGTCACTGTTTGCCCAGTCTGAATACTTTTCTTTATCACGAAGAGCAGCTCGTATTTCTTTAGCAAGTTCAATATTCTTTTCATTTGGATATTCAAAATTAAACTTGTCCGCAACAGCAACAAGAATATCATAAAATGCTTTTTCCTCGTAATCAATTCCCATTTTGTTGAAAGAATTCTCTTCGGCCTTTAACTGCTTAAGAAGAGCGATTAATTGCTCAGCAACATCGTCCAAAATGCTCTTAACATAATCTGTACCTTCCATGCGGCTATTATAATTATCAAGAACAGCTTGTATTCTCTTCTCAAAGCTTACTGCCGTGATCTTATTTATTTTCTTAAATTCCTTAACTCTTTTTTTCAACAGCTGAGAGAGAACTTTAATTTTTGTATTTGGCAATTTTATACGCTTGATGCGTTCAATATAATCATCGCCAAATAAATCTATGGCTTCAGCATTGATATCTGTATCTGTAGAAAAAACTTCTTCAATACCTTCAGATTGAATAGCTCCTTCTAACATCTCACGAACACGAGCGTTCATGGTGTCTGTGTCAGGGGCATCTCCCTTTGTTAACTTGAATAAGACTGACCTAATGGCTTTGTAATAGTATATCAAATCCAGTTCATATTGACTAAAATCTTTATTTGAATTACAAAGGTTAAATGCTTTTGATAATCTTAAGACATTTGACATGAAACGCTGTTCCAACTCTTTTGTATTTTGGATATACTCTGCAGCTTCATTCAGGTTTTGTAGCTTCTCTACTGGGGTTCCGTGAAAATATGGATTTTTATCAAAGCCATGCATCATTGCGTCAAGAATCCCAAGCTGATTCATTACAATATGAATTGCTGCTTTTACACTGTCTTCGTCGAACTTATCTTCATCAAAGTCAGTATATGTACGAAGAGCAGTTAACAACCCCAGCTTTATTCCAATAAAATCAACAATAAGACCATTGTCTTTCCCTGCAAAAGATCTATTTACACGAGAGACAGTTTGTACTATAGTATGACTTTGCGTAATAGGTTTATCAATATATATACAATCAAGGAACTGTACATCAAATCCAGTAAGCCACAAATCTACAACAATTGCAATTTTGAAATTGCTCTTAATATTCTTGAACTGTATAGCTGCCATTTTTCTAACAGAATCAGTTCCTAAAAGATCATACATTTCTTGAGGATCGTCTTTAGAACGTGTAGCTACAAATTGGCACATTGGCATAGGAATAAGTTCTTTTTCATCCTTTTCAGTCAATTCAACTCCTTCAGGTGCCACTCGCAACTCAAACCACTCGGGACGTTTCTCCTTTAAAATATTATAAAACTTAAATGCTATTGGACGATTCATGCAAACAAACATACATTTACCTGCAATGCTTGAACCTTCTCTAACTCTATTTTCATAATGATTTATAAAATAATCTGCTACTGAATTAAGAACATCTTTATCTCCGACTATTGCAGCAATGTTAGTAACATCTTTTTTACTGGCTTCCACTTGATATTCATTACTACCTGAAGCAAGGCATTGTTTATAGTACTCTTCAATTGCCTTAACTTTTTCGTCATCGAGTACTGCTCTTGCAGGTCTACCGTCATATACAAGGCGAACTGTAACGCCATCTTTAACAGAGTCTGTCATATTATATTGATCTATAACCGGTCCAAAAACATCCATTGTTGCATCTACCGGAGTACCAGTAAAGCCAATATAAGTTGCTTGTGGTAGCGATGTGTGAAGAAATGTGGCAAAACCATAACGTTTTAATACCTCATCAGATTTGACAACCACCTTCATATCTAGATTATTCTGAGTTCTATGCGCTTCATCTGATATACAAATAATATTTGTTCGATTTGAGAGTTCTCCAAATTCATCAGCAAACTTTTGTACAGTGGTTAAATATACACCTCCACTAGCGGTTTTAGCAAGGAGACCTTTTAATTGTTCACGGCTATCCATTTCAACAACAGAATCATCTCCAATAAATGTTTTGGAATTGAGAAACTGTCGAGAAAGCTGATCATCGAGATCTGATCGATCTGTAATGAGAAGTACCGTGGGTGAATGAAGGATAGGTTCATGCATAATAAGTCTTGTTAAGAAAAGCATTATAAATGATTTGCCACAACCAGTTGTACCAAAGTATGTACCACCTTTACCATCACCAATAGGTTTCTGATGAACAAGAACATTCGCAATTAGTTTTCGTGCTGCAAAATACTGCGGATAGCTTGCGACAACTTTTATGTTCTTCCCGTTATCTGTATCTGGGAAATAAATGAAGTTATGAATAATATCATATAAACGTTCCTTGCGAAACATTCCCTGTATCATCGTATCCAATGCACCAATACCATCTACAGGACGATCATCAAACTCTACTCTTCGCCATGAATAAAAATGTTCATAGTCTGAAAAAATGGAACCTGCTTTTGTATTTACACCATCAGAGATTACTGCAAAGCAGTTATACTTAAACAGTTCCGGTATATCCCTCATGTAACGTGTTGTTATTTGAACATAAGCGTCATGGATGGTTGTATCTTCCTTAATGGCGGACTTAAATTCCATTACAACAACAGGAAGCCCATTTATATAAATAATTGCATCAGGACGACGAGTTGACTTTGGACCTTTAATTGTCATCTGATTTACGATCTTCACGATATTCTTGTTGTTTTCGATGTCAAAATCTATAAGACGCAGATGAAAGTCCTTAGCACTTCTATCTTCACGTACAAAAGTCTCTCCCTCTACCATCCGATGAAACATTAGTTTATTTGCACTATAGATTGGAGTTGCAGAAGCATATCGCAAAGACCGGATGATAGAATCAATCTCTGAGGTTGTGATTCCCTGCGATGCATATTTCGATGCAAGAAATGATGTTAAATCCTCTTCAATCAATACATCTGTATATTCACGATGAAGATTATCACCGGTAATATGCGTATAGTCTTCAGCAGTAAATTTATCGATTATTGCCTGTTCAAGAACAGCTTCGGTTAAGCCTACTGGCATTATACTCACTCCTTTTCACTAACATCAGAATCCAAGATTGTAAAATCATCCATATTAATATCAATATCTATTTCAGGAAAGTCCTCAAAACTAATATCCGGTAACTCAATATCATAAGTGCTTGCTGCCTTTTTGCGCATAGCATCTATTATTACAAGTTCAGGACATTTTATTCCTGATTCTATGTCTTTTTTATGTGCTTCTATTAATGTATTTCTTCTTCCGGGATTACCTATATCAACAAACACATATATCATGTTCGCTGTTCTTTCAGCACTACCGTACTCTGAAATCTGTGTTTGATAACCATGTAGATATTGACCATTGGAGGATAGTTTTATTTCCGCTATAGTCTTATCTGTGCCTCTACTAAGTTTGATATCTACAGGTCCACGTCCTTCGTCTGCTTCGCATGAAAAATCAAGGTTGTTGTTCTCAACATAATACTTTGCTCCAAGATGCATAAAACGTTGCACGGCCTTCTCTCGTTTTTTACTAGGAGCCTCTTGTATCTCTGCCCATCCGCGGTTATTTTCAACCCAATCTTTAAAAATATCAATGATTGCGTGTGTTGCTTCCAAGCTTGATGGATAATCAGCTACACGCTCAAACAAACCTGTTTGCTTAATACTTCTTAAGAATAATTCTGCGAGATAGTTAAAATCATTCTTAGGATCGAAAGCAGGAAGCTTCTGTTTACGATAGTCCTCAATGACTCTACTGCAAACATCAGGCTGCAAAAAAATGTTTTCTTTCAGGAAACGTTTTTTAGCGGATGAAGCCCAACGACTCCATTCGTTCCCTATATCTTCGCTTATTTCACGTCTGATCGCATCATTTTCGGATACAACTCTGTCTATATCGTCCCAGTCTTTTGCTATGGGTATTTCATGTAGGATCTCTGTAGGCAACAAAAGAATTGCAGTTTTTTTATACGGATTATATACTAATCCGTTTTTCTGAAATTTTAACAAAGGATAATTTTCAGATGTGATTCCAAGTTCCGACATAACTCGCAATGTGTATTTCTTTATTTGAGGCTCTATGATAGTAGCAATCATATCGCTAAGTCTGTCCGGTCCCATTCCTTCTTCAAAAAGACTTACGAGATGAAATATCTCAGGCTGCTTTGAGCCTTTCTTTACGATTTGATATGCATCCGCTAAAACCTTTTTTGATGTGTCTTCACCCCAGCCGGAACCTTTTCCTGACTTTGAGAAGCCAAGATTGATTCCGTTGACTTCATGAAAGTGGAACTTCTTTAATGCTGAACGGTACATTTTATCCTTATTTGACGGACTTTCTGCTGCATCAAGCAAAGTAGCTATACCACTGAAAAAATTGTTAATGTTCTGATATGCTTCTTTGAATTCGGAAATTGTAGCTTCCTTTAAACGTATAATATTGATAAAGAAATTACTGTCAACATCCAAAAGTGCATCGAAAACATCCAGTGAACCCATCTTAGATAGTTGCTCTCCATTCAAATTAAAAAATTCTGAAATAAACATTTTTTCACCTCCAACTTAAAAGCAATTATTCTATTCTGAAACTATTATATTGCATATAAATAATCTATGCTATATTGCTAGATATTGAAGTAATACATAAAGAAGCTAAGTCCTTTAAGATTGATATTTCATTCTCATATGCCATCTGTTGACTAAAAATAGGCTTACATATATTAGAGAAAGACTTAGCCACTTTCTCGTCTGGTATAGGTACAATAAGCTTTTTTAATGTATCGCCAGAAATTTCAAGAAAAGTTGTTCCGGATGCATTGGCTTCAAGATATTGTTTTTTATCTTTCATCAAGCAATATATGTATTCTGTCATAAAATCTTTATGTGGAACGATAGATTTAAACCCCTGATTTGTGCAAAGTTCCTTCGTAGCAATTGCTACTGTACCAACAGGAGCACGAGAAGTAAGTAATACTGTCCCAATTGGCAGCATTTTTGTGCTACAACTCTTATATCCCGCTTCCGTTATATCGGTTTCTCCGCGAGAAATGAATTTTAAATTTGTGGTAGTAATATCTTTTGGACTAAGCCATGTAATTCCGTCTTTACAAAAATACTCAGCAACATCAGTTGAAGGTGTTGCACCGCCAACAACTTCACCTAGTTCAGCAACAATTCCTTCTTTACAAACGCCTTCAGTATCGAAAGTTTTATGATATATTGCCAAAATTTCAGCTTCTAAATTATCGCATAAATTTGATAAAAGCTTAATCCTATTGGTAATGACCTTGTAGTCGTGTACTATTCTACGCTGTTTATCAATTGAAGGAAGTTGAAGTTCTATTCTACACATTTCATCCCAAGGGAATAGCTCTGTAGCACTTCCCCAAGAATTATATCTTGCATATCTATCGAACTCAGGATTCAAATAGTATAGGTATAAATAGTCTGCATCTAATAAATCTTTACATTCATTTTTAATACGAAATGGAATGTTATTGAACGTAAAAAGAATATTATGATCAGTATTATTATATGCCATTCCAACTTTTTCACCATTTCGTGATGTTCTTGGATTATAAATGAATTCTCCTGGCTCGAGAATATAAAACTTAGTTAAATCAGCATATTCTGAGCGTGCTTTTGTTTCCATGAGTTCTTTAGTATTGTTTATACCCATAACATCATCTATGCCATATTCTAAGTTTGTATTTCTTCGTTCAATAAGTTCAATAAAGTCACCAAGCTTTTTATAATTCAATCGCATAACCCAATCCTTTCATTACTTCAAGGAACTCCTTTTTTGACTGCTGTTCCTGAATTAGTAAATTCTTCAATTCACTTTGAAGTCTATCCATTTCTTTTTCATAATCAATAGATTCATTTCGATTAACGAATTCAATATATCGACTCGGCACCAGGCTGTAGTCTTTTTTAGCAATTTCAGATTTCTTGGCAGAGTAACAAAATTCCTTTTTATTCTCATAAGGTATTTTGTATCCTTCAAATCGCCACGATTTAAAGCAATCCACGATGATTTTACGATCATCTTTTGTAAATTCGAGGTATTTTTTTTCATATGGATGTCCCATCTGACGGAGATCCATAAACAGGATTTCATCTGTTCTATCACGATATATAACATCACCGTCAGGGCGTTTTTCAAACTTGGATTTTTTATTTTTATTCAGAATCCATGCTGTTACTGATATATCTGTTGTATAAAACATACGATTGGGCAGTACAATGATAGCTTCAACAAGATCATTTTCTATTAAACGCTTACGAATTTCATATTCGTCGTTTCCTTCACTACCTGCTGAAAGAGCTCCATTAGCAAGCAGCACTGCACCTACGCCATTATCTCCTAATTTTGAAAGAGTATTAAGTAACCAGCCGTAATTAGCATTACTGGTTGGAGGGGTTGAATAACCACTCCATCTTGGATCATCTACAAGCTGATTATCTTCACGCCACTCCTTCTGATTAAATGGGGGATTTTCAAGAGCAAAATCAGCTTTCAGATCTTTATGCTGATCTTTTGTGAAAGTATCAGCTGCTTCAGCACCGAGATCAGCAGAAATGCCTCTGATTGCAAGATTCATCTTTGCCAGTCGTCTTGTTGTATCAATATGCTCCTGACCATATATGGTCACATTCAGACGATTACCCTTATGCTCATCAACAAAACGCATTGACTGGATAAACATACCACCTGAACCACAAGCACCGTCGTACACTTTACCGGAATAAGGTTCAATAAGATCGCAGAGTAATGCTACAACAGTTCTTGGCGTGTAGAATTCTCCTTTACCCTTGCCTTCCTTCAGAGCAAACTGACGAAGACAGTATTCATATACTCTTCCGAAAACATCCTTTTTTCCGTCTACCTGAAGCTTAATACCATTAATCAAATCCAGAAGTGAAGCAAGTCCGCTGGGATCCATGTGAAGTCTGGAATAATAATTATCTGGCAAGGCTCCCGCTAATGCGGGATTCTTGACTTCAATCTCATGTAAGGCTGTATCGATTTTTATAGCGATATCTGCCTGCTTGGCATTCTCCATTATATATGCCCAACGAGCGCATTTGGGAATATAAAATACATTATCCTTAATATAGAATGGCATCATTTCGAGGAATGCTTTTTGTCCGTTTTCAATCATTTGTTTGCGATGCTCTTCAAAGCGGTCATTAGCATACTTTAGAAAAATCATCGACAGCACAACGTGTTTATATTCTGCAGGTTCAACCTTTCCACGCAGCTTATTAGCTGCATCCCATAAGGTTTGTTCAATAGGTTTCTGTTCCTTTGCTTTCGCTTTACCTCTTGGCATATTTAATATCCTCCTTAAATATAATTCAACGCTTGCTGCTCTTGCAGCACATTCTTAAAATTGGTCTTTGTGATTTTCAGTTCATTGGTACCGAGTCTGATAACTTTTGGATATCCGTTGCCACTTTTCTCCATCTCAGTTATAGTACTCCGGCTTGATCCTTTTCCTGTTGTACTGTGTGGCATTGGTCCGACAATGACAAGTCGATAATTAATATCCCACTGCATTTTTTTGAAGTTATATCTTTCAATTGCATCATAATCAAGGCAGAATTCAAATCTCTCCTTATCAATTCCAAGGCTCTTGATTATACCCATTAAATCGTGTTCCTTAACTTGAGAAGCGCCTATAACAACTATTTTACCACTTTTTAGTGTGTCATAATAATCGTTACTACTTAATGAATCTTTTGCAATAAATTCATTCAATTCCCATTTTTCAAGGAGATTATCCAATTCTCCAGTTCTATTAGCGAGAACTATCTTCTCAGTGACCACATCTAACAGTTCTTCAAGTCGTTCAGAATCTAGCATTATGATCACTCCTCGCTTTCAAGTAACACCCTTTTTTTCTCTAAAACCTTTTGTATTTTTCTTTTCAAAATAACATATTCATCAATAGCAGCTTGGTATTTTACTGCAATTCTATTTTGTTCTTCAAGCGGAGGCAATGGAATAATAAGATTCTTTACAGCATCAGTAGATATGGTTCTTACTGTCATACCGCCAGAGGAATGATTCAAAGTTGCTTCACCAAGTACACTATCAAAGAATGCTTGAATATAATAAGGATTTGCTTTACTTTCATCTATTTCAATAATATAAAGATTATTGGTGGCTATCATAGATTGTCCATTTTCTACATTTACTACAGCTGAGCGAAATGTTGGAGAAGCTATTTTAGAAAGAACTATTGCATTATTAGGTATAACAAATCTTTCAAGTGCTTTAGGTAGCTCTGTAATGTATTGCTCGCCATCCTCGATTTCAATTGTGCCGTTAGAAATATTTGAAAGAGAAACACATCTAAAATTAGTGGGTGATATAGACTTATAAGATTCCAAAAGCTCTGTTTTTACTTGAGCACCTCTTGTTATGGATTTAATAACATCTTCAAAACAAACACCATTTTCAATTTCGGGAATCTCAATATAATGAGATGCGATTAAATGATAATCATGTTCACGCATAGATTCAGGCGTTGCATCAATTACATTTTCTCCGCCATTTTGAATAGATTCAAGGATTGCTTCAATATCTTGATTAGATAGTATATTTTGACGTCTATCTTTTTTTGTATAAATGTCTTCTGCGTTTATCAGTTTCACAGATTTGTTGTTATAACTTAACACAAGCATTGTGACTGGTATAGAAAAATCAGCGAATAATCTGGAAGGTAGATTAATTACAGCTTCAATAAATCCGTTCTCGACAAAGAACTGGCGCATATATAAGTCGAGCATATTATATGCTGAACCATTAGTCATAATTGCAACAGCTTTTCCGTTCTCCTTAAGTGATTTCATAATTAATGCGTTAAAAAGCCAATCAGAAGTACATCTAGAAATTGCAGCATTGTTAAGATTAAAATAATCTTGTAAATCACTACGACATGTATCTAAATCCGCTCCTTTAATTGCAAAAGGATAATTTGAAAAAATCTTATCATATTTCGAAGAAAAATTATAAGTTAAAGCATTATTAAGAATAAAGGAGTAATTATTTCCGAGAAGAGAAGCTCTCAGAATAGCAATATCATTTGAATTATAATTAATATCAATTCCTACATATGAATTGATTTTTTTATCATAGAGGGTATAAGCTGGAAAAGTAGCAGTACCAGAGCAGATTTCAAGTATAGAATCCTTGTCATCAATATTCAAAATACTGCTTGCAAGGCTTATTAGAGATTCTGGTGTACTCATCTCGAAAAACGAATTTTCATAAAGGACAATTGATTTCAGATCTTCGGTTTCATATTTGCCTACAAAATTTTGAACTGTGTCCCATAATCCACTAAGATTTCTTAAGATGATATCTTCTGTTTGTCCATCATTAATGCTTTTCAAAAAATCCTCAATAGTTTCCATGTTAATTGAAGGATTATTTTGACTTTTGGCCAAAACATATGCTGTTGTTATAACAGCTCCACCCAGATTTGTAATTTTACCTCGATATGCATTTGCTAATTCCCAGGCGACTTTTTTTATTCTTTCATTTGATTTCAACCTAATCTCCTCCTTATCAATTCAGGTTAGATTTAACCTTTTTGATTCTGTAACTCTATCTTATCACACTCATGAGAAATTGTCAAGTTTTTCTAAGGTAATTTTTAACCTAATCATCAATATTGTATATACGCACTATTCTACGCGTTCTATGTATCATTTTTTGTGCAATATACACACTCCGCAGCACAGTATATGTATTTTCTGTACACAGCGGCAACACACTTAAATTCGATATGGCAAAGAGTAAATAAATAAAAAGGCAGGCTTTAAGCCTGCCTTTTTTCATTGGTCATTGTAAACACAGACAAAAACGTCAGCCTACAAGTATTAGTAAGGAACGACAAAATTAGCGTTCTTTTTATTATAATGCGTCTTCTAATTCATCTTCGGTATAACCAAACATATAATCTTCATCCTTACCATGTGAAGCCCATATTAAAGCTGCTTCATATACACTAATACCTTCATGATCGCCATCATCTTCGTCATCGTCATTAAAGCACTCTGGATGCTCTTTTTTGAATTCTTCATAATTCTCGCGAGCCGCATCTAATGCACAATCAGCACAAAGTATCAAATCTGATATTTCACTTCTTGATCCATCAACTAAGCCGTATTCTCCACATTCATTTGCAAATTGTAAATTAGCATCGCCGACATGGAATCTTGTTCCACAACTTTCGCAAAAATCATAATACTCATTATCTTCGAATGCATCTTTGGCACATTCAAAACAAAAAGAGCCATCAAAATGATTTCCGCTATTCAATGACATTCCATACTCACTCTCAAATTCTTCTTCAGCTTCATCAACGTCATATTCTTTTCCACAACAACTACATTCTGCCATATCAAAACCTCCTTAAGGAATCGAGATGTTTATTGTGATACAATCATAACATATTCGCCTATAATAAGTCAATATAATATATGCGATGTTCACAAAATGTTTTCATGTTATTCGACAAATTGTCACACTGCTTATATTCAAATATAGACTTTCTTTATACGTCACTCGTATTACAGAAATTCTGATTACAGCTGTAAAGAATTGTACTTTCAAAGAGATAGCAAGTTTCATCGAGAATTCATGTATTCCTTTTTATATAATACTGCTCTTACCACTTTTTTCACGCAAAAGATTTTTCTTAGAAGTCTCAGTCCATATTGCAAAAAACCGTCTATTGTGCTATAATTAATAAAAAAAGTCTCCACAGATGCAGAGACAGATTGCATAAGATTTATATTAATGGATAAATATACAGCTCCGTTTTTGTACGCTATTTGTACGCTATTGTTAAGAAAAAGCACAAAAAAGCAGAAAAAAACGTTTTCTGTAATTTGCTTCAAAATGGCGTAATACAGGCACCTTCCCACCATCACCAAAAGTACGAAAATGTCTGTTTTGACTTTCAATTCCCGTACGGGTCACCATTCAGCAATCCCACAGATGGCTTAAAATAGCC
>AUXO014265342.1_pt1 | contig 12655 bp, 8 predicted proteins | sample 768731 | NCBI WGS metagenome assembly AUXO01 (sample SAMN02715735, study PRJNA202380) | gut metagenome | biome: sheep rumen | host: Ovis aries | place: New Zealand: Palmerston North | reverse complement strand
GAAGGAACTATGCCTCAAACTAGATTCGTTTTGAAAAAGGCATTCGAAGCTAACTTAAAACCTATAGTCGTTGTCAATAAAGTCGATAGGCCTTTAGCAAATGTCAAGCAGACTATAGATGATGTCTTAGAACTTTTCATCGAATTAGGTGCTGATGATGCGATGTTAGAATTCCCTATCGTCTACGCTTCAGCCTTAAAAGGAACTTCTTCTTATTCTGATAGATTAGAAGATCAAAAGCCTGGTATGTCTCCTATCTTGGATACTATCATCAAACAAATCCCTGCTCCTAAGACTGATTCTGATGCGCCTTTCCAATTCCAACCTTCCTTGTTAGATTACAACGATTACGTCGGAAGAATCGGTATTGGTAGAATCGATAGAGGTACTGTTAAATTAGGTGACACAGTAACTTGCATGAGATTAGATGGCACTACTAAAGAATTTAAAGTCACTAAGCTTTATGGTTTTTCTGGATTAGACAGAATCGATATACCTGAAGCAAGCGCAGGTGATATCTGTGCAATAGGGGGCCTTCCTGATATCAATGTTGGTGAAACTGTCTGCTCTCCTTCTTGTTTAGAAGCTCTACCTTTATTGAGAATTGACGAACCTACATTGATGATGACTTTCTCTGCTAACCATTCGCCTTTTGCGGGAAGAGATGGGAAATTATTATCAGCTAAGAAGATTCAAGATAGACTTTATAAAGAAACTCAACGAGATGTCTCCTTGAGATTTGTACCTATTCCTTCTAGTGAATCTTTCACTGTTGTAGGTAGAGGTGAATTGCACTTGTCAGTCTTAATTGAAACTTTGAGAAGAGAAGGTTTTGAATTGTTGGTTTCTAAACCGGAAGTCTTAATTAAAAAAGTCGACGGTGTCGATTACGAACCTTACGAAGATTTACAAATCGATGTCCCTGATCAATACACTGGCGCAGTTATCGATATGATTGGTAGAAGAAGTGCTGAGATGATCAATATGACTTCCGCTAACGGTTTAACTAGATTAAATTACGTCATTCCTACTAGAGGACTTCTTTCCTTCAATACTCCTTTTATGACAATGACTGGAGGATATGGTGTATGCAACCACTCTTTCAAAGAATATAGACCCATGATTAAAGGTAGTATTGGTGAAAGAAGCCAAGGTGCACTAGTTTCCGCTGACACTGGTACTTCCACCGCTTACGCTCTTAAATACACAGAAGAAAGAGGAACTATGTTTATCGGCCCTGGCACTGATGTTTACGAAGGCATGATCGTCGGGGAAAATAAATATAACATGGATATGGTTGTTACCGTTACTAAACAAAAGTCTCTAGGTAACCAAAGAAGTTCCAATAAAGATAACACAGTCGTTTTGAAATCACCTAGAAGATTAACTCTAGAAGCTTGTATGGACTACATCAATTCTGATGAACTTATTGAAATCACTCCTTTGAATATCAGAATGTGCAAGAAGATTCTCGACACTGAACTTCGTAAGAAGGCTGATGCTAAAAAAAGAGCGGAATTAAAAGCTCAAGAAGAAGCTAATTGAATATAAGCGCAGAACTTTCTGCGCTTTTCTTATTTATGCGTAATTAAATATCCTTAATTTTATAAAATAAAATCTAGTTTTTATGCTATTATATTTTTTAGAAAGATATTTTTTATGAAAAAGAACATAGTAGGGATTGATCTTGGCACATCAAACACTCAAATTTGGACCGAAGAAGCATCTAACATCGTTTTCAATGAACCAACTTTAGTAGCTTGGGACAAGAAAACTCACAATGTCATTGAAATCGGTTATCTCGCTCATAGATTAGTAGGTAAAGTACCTCAAGATACCGAATTATTCTACCCTGTAAAAAATGGAGTTATAGCTAATATTGAAGCTACAGTCGCTTTCTTAAAAAGAGCTGGTGAAAATGCGAGAATTTCCAAAATAATCAAAGGTTCTAAATTAATATTCACGACCCCTTATGAACTAACTGAAGTTGAACGTCAAGCTTACGTGGTGGTCGCTAAATATCTAGGAGCAAAATCTCTATATTTAGTTGATTCATTAACTGCTTCAGCTGTAAGTTGCGGTATTGATTTGGCTTCTACTAGAGGTAATTTAATCGTCGATATTGGTGGTTCTAATACTAATGTCGCTTCTATCGCTTTAGGAAGAATCATCGTCGCTAAGAATATTAAATTTGCCGGAGAAAGTATCGATAATGCTATTTCTAGATATATAAGAACCAAACATCATTTATTAGTCGGAGAAAAGACCGCTGAATACATCAAGATGAAGATTGGCACTTTACTTAAAGATGCTGATAACAATCTATTGGAAGTTAATGGCAAAGATTTATTGACTGGTCTTCCCCATTCTATAATTATTTCCACTTCTGAAATAACTGATGTAATTATCAAAATTTTCGATGAAATTGCTAATGTCATCATCGACACCTTGGAATTATCACCAGCGGAAGTCTCCTCTGATGTCATTCACACTGGTATTACTCTAACTGGTGGAGGTTGCTTACTTAACGGAGCTAGAGAATACTTTGAAAAGAAATTATCCATCCCTGTCCACATCTCCCCTTTCCCTTTAGAAAGTGCGATTCAAGGTGTACAGATGGCTTATCAAAATTTCATTAATAATCCTAATTATTCTATCTATTAAAAAAGTGAACCGCGTGGTTCACTTTTATTTTTATTAAGCGTCTTTTAAGAAGACTTTGTAAGCTTTATAAGCTTCGTAGACATCAGCCTTGGAAACGATTTCCATAGGTGAGTGCATAGAATAGACAGGAACACCTGCATCTAAGACGTGCATATTGTAATTTCCTAAAATGTAGGCGATAGTCCCTCCTCCACCAGCATCAACTTTACCTAATTCGGAAGTTTGATAATTGATATTTGCATCGTCTAAAATCTTTCTAACCTTAGCGATGAATTCAGGATTAGCATCGTTGCATCCACTCTTGCCTCTAGAGCCAGTGTATTTATTGAAAGTGATTCCTTTACCAAAGTAACAGGAGTTATTAGGTTCATTTACTTGAGGATACAAAGGATCGAAAGCTGCCGAGACATCAGAAGATAGCATCTTAGAATTTTCCATAGCGTGAGAGATATCTAAGAAAGAACAATCGCCTTTTTGTCTTTGAATTAATTCAGCGATAGTAGTTTGGAAGAATTTAGATTGGGCTCCAGTAGCGCCAATTGAACCGACTTCTTCTTTGTCTACTAAGATACAGCAAGAAGTATATTCACATTCAGAAGAATCTAAAATCGCTAATAAAGAAGTATAAGCACAGACTCTATCATCGTGGCCATAACCAGCGATCATAGATCTATCAATACCATAATCTCTAGCTTTACCAGCAGGAACCACTTCTAATTCCGCAGATAAGAAGTCCTCTTCTTCAACTCCGTATTTTTCTTTGAAGAACTCTAAAACTGTAGCTTTAACTTTATCTTTTTCAGCTTTCTTAGAAGGGATAGAAGCCATTGATAAATTCAAATCTTCTCCCTCGATGACACTTCCAGCAGGCTTTTGGAGTTGTTGTTGAGCTAAGTGAATTAATAAATCGGTAATACCTAAAACAGGATCAGAAGGATCTTCGCCAATGTGAACTTCAACAGTCTCCCCATTCTTCTTAACAATAACTCCGTGCATTGCTAAAGGAATGGTGACCCATTGATATTTCTTAATTCCACCGTAGTAGTGAGTTTCAAAATAAGCTTGACCTTGCTTTTCATAAACTGGGTTTTGCTTGATATCAATTCTAGGAGAATCTATATGAGCTCCTAAGATTCTCAACCCCTCAGTAACAGGTTTTTCACCGACGATAAACAAACAGACATTTTTATTTTTGTTGACCACGTAAAGCTTATCGCCTTTTTGAACTTTATCAACTTCAAATAAGTTTTTGTAACCAGCCTTTTTAGCAAGTTCAAGAGCTCTTCTAGCGACTAATCTTTCAGTCTTGCCATATGAAATGAATTCTTTGTAACCTTCGCAAAAATCAAAACAGGTTTTGCATTCCGCTTCAGAATACTTTTCCCAAGCGCTTTTAGCGTACATAAAATTTTTCCTCCTTAATAAACTAATTAGAATTATATTATTAAATATTTAAAATGTATAGAAGAATGAATTTAAAAAGACCTGATCCACAGGTCTTTAATCGAATTTAACTCCTTGCTTAATAAGATCTTTTCTGATTTTATTCATCTTTCTTCGATCTTTTTTAGTCGGATAGAGCTTGTAGAAATCTTTTTGATTTTTGTGATCTTCAATAGCCATTTCTAACATCTTCTCCATCTTCTCAACTTGGAAAGGTAAGGCGTATTCTTTAGCTTCTTCAATATATTTTGAAGAAAGTTCTTTCTTGAATTCAGGATTTTCATAGAAGAAGTCAATTCTCTCTGCTAAAGAATTGGCATTACCGTGTTTAAATAAACAATGTTCATCTAAGGAGAATTGATTAGTCGCGGATAATTTAGAATCGGAAATAATAGGGACTAAACCAGTTGCGAAGGCTTCAATAGCGGCGATGCCTTCAATTTCTGCATCGGAAGCGTGAACGTAGAGATCGGAATAATTCAAAACATTTCTAAGTTCTTCTTGGGTGCAGAATTTGATGTGAATAGGATTAGCTAAGCCGACTTTCTTTGCTAATTTACGATATCTTTTTTCTTCTGGCCCTTGTCCGCATAAAACTAATTGGATATTAGAGTTATATTTAGATTTAGCGATAGCTTTAATTAAGAGATCTTGTCTTTTTTCTCCAGCTAATCTACCGACCATAACAACCACGAATTTATCCTTGTATTCTTCGGGCTTAGCTACATCAATAGGATGGAAATAATCGTTGATACCATTAGAGATAACTACGTTTTCTCCAGGATAATTATGCTTTTCTAATTGATTAGCAATCATTTGTGAAGGACAGTGGACGTATTTTATGTGTCTATACATATATTGCTTAAAAGAAGCGTATAAGATATCGTTAATAGGTTTTATCTTTCCCATGTGAATAGCCGAAGTGATGTTTTCAGGTTGCAAATGGAAAGCGATAGTGACAGGTTTATCACAGACTTGGGCAACTAATCTGGCTCTAGATCCAAATTTGAAAGGTAAGAAGATGTGAACCACATCGCAATCTTTTATAGCGTCATACATTTTTTTATTTCCATTTTTAGTAGTAGCAAAAGCGAAACCTTCTTTTCTAATCAGCCATTCAAATACAGGAAAATTATAATGATCAAATTCGACGTAATCACTTTCTTTACTATCAGGAGGTAAGATTCCGCCTAAGATTGTCACTTTATGACCTTTTTTTCTAAGTTCCTCAGCGAAGCGTAAACAAGTTGCTCCGGTTCCGTTATTAGTGATATTAGCACACTCTAAAACAAATACAATTTTCATATAATCTTAAATTTTCACCTTAAAAATAATATCAATATATATCAAGCATTAAAATAGACATTTAGTAGAAAATGTATTAAAAACGTTTACATCTCTATAAGCCCTTAAATCTAGATTGTAAGCGTGAAGATACATCCTTTTTCTTTTTAAGCCATTGTATTTTTCGTCTCCTAAAATAGGAGACCCTTTAGAAGAAAAAGCAATTCTAATTTGATTCCTTCTTCCAGTTAAAATTTGAATATCTAAACAAGGAAATTTATTTTCTAAATACTTAACTACTTTATATTTAGTGATAGCTTCTTTAGAATATTTATCACTTTTCTTCGAGACTATAACATTGTGAAATTTATCTTCTTTTAAATATTGAATAATAGTCCCTTCTTCTTCATCTAATTTAGATGAGAGAACAGCCTGATATTTTCTAATAATCTTTCCTTCTTCAAATAATTTTTGAAGTTCAATTTTAGTAGAAAAATCTTTAGCGAAAACTATTAAACCGGAAGTTGCATAATCTAGACGGTGAACGATAAATATCTTGTTATTTTTATATTTGCTTTTAACATATTGACTGACTCTATGGTAAAGAGTATTTTCCTTTTCTCTTCCATCAGAAATAGTAAGCATGTCAAAAGGTTTATCGACAACTATAATCTTGTTATCCTCGTAAATGATATCTAAATCAAATCTCATCTGCGTCCTAATTTAATTAGAGAGGATATTTTATTGCTATTCTTCACAGAAGAATAATTCTTATTCAATCTGTATCTCCAATTGTTAGATGCTACTGAAGGAGTGTTAAATCTATATTCCCCACCTTCATCTAAAATATCTTGCATCATGAAGATTACTAACTTAGATTTAGATTTAACCAATCTCTCTTTCATAACTTTAGATGCACTCTTTAAAGATTTAACCTTCAAATTCTTGAAGATTACTTCTTTTAAATCTCCACAATTTAATAAAAAGCTTTGTAAAGTATCGTTATCGTGAGTACCTAAATAGGCTACACAATCAGCTTCGTAATTTTCTGGTAAGTAACCATTTTCCCACTTACCCATATCATCTTTAGAGAAAGCGAATTCATAAATCTTTAAACCAGGCCAATTCGCTTCCTTTTTTAAATCGAAGACTTCTTGAGTTAGGAAGCCTAAATCTTCGGCGATAATTTCCATCCCTTTAGAAGCTTGTTTAATAGCGTTTACTAGCTTAATTCCAGGGCCTTTTATCCATTTACCATTAATGGCAGTTTCTTCTCCATAAGGAACAGCCCAATAAGATTCCATTCCTCTAAAGTGGTCGATTCTCAACACATCAAATAATTTTGCACAATTGGCAACTCTATTCTTCCACCATTTAAAACCATCCTCTTCCATTTTTTCATAATCGTAAAGAGGATTGCCCCAAAGTTGACCTGTCGCAGAGAAATAATCAGGAGGTACACCTGCTACTGAACTAGGTTGAGCATCTTCGTTAAATTGGAATTGATCTAAGTGAGACCAGCAATCAGCTGAATCCATAGCTACATAAATAGGAATATCACCAATAATCTTAACTCCCTTAGAATTAGCGTATTTTTTAATTTTAGAGTACATGGTAAAAGCCATGTATTGAGTCCAAATCCAGAAATTATATTCAAAGAAATTTTCTCTGACGACGTTTTCTATTAATTCTTTAGAATAATGTTTGTATTCTTCTTTCCAATCTAAGAAGCCTTTATTGCCATTCAAACCCTTGATGACCATAAAAGCCGCGTAGTCTTTAACCCAGAAAGAATTTTCTTTAATGTATTTATCAATTTCTTTTTGTAATTTGTCTTTAGAATTGAAGAAGGCTTTTCTTAAAATATGGAATCTATAATAATATTCCTTACCGTAATCGATATAACGGGAATAAGGATCATCAAGATATTTAACATCATCTTTAGTAATGTAATTTTCTTTAAGCAATTCTTCTAAATCAATAAAGTAAGGATTTAAAGCAAAAGCGGAAAAAGATTGATAAGGCGAATCTCCATAGCTAGTAGGATTCAAAGGCAACAATTGCCAATATTTAACTTTCGATTCCACTAAAAAATCAACAAATTTATAAGCCTCTTTCCCTAAAGTACCAATACCGTAACGGCTAGGTAAGGAAAAAATAGGTAATAAAATTCCTAAACTTCTTTTCATAAGACTCCTTCTCATATGTAGTTATACATACACACCATATTTATTATATAATAAATGCACTTATGAAGCACTTAAAAATTACCTTACTATTAGGTGCTGTCTTACTTACTAGTTGCAGCACATCACAAACATCATTATCAATTATTAAATCCAGTTCTAGTCAATCATCTTCACTACCTTCCTTAGCATCTTCTTATTCTCTAGTAAAAGAAGAATATTATAGAGGTGTTGAAGGTCTAAAAGGAAAAGCTTTATTTAACAAGTTAAACAGCATTGTTAATAATGGTTTATCTTTAAGAACATACGGAAATGCAAGAACTGATTTGCAAGATATAGATGAGGATCCTGCTGATTCTAATAGATGTATAGAAATCTACACTCAATATTCAGTTTTAAAGACTGATAACCTCTTCAACGGCAACAATTCAGGCTTTTGGAATCGAGAGCACACTTACCCTCAATCTAGAATGGATATTAAAGTTAGTAACTCCGATGCTAATAGAGGCTCTGATTTACACATGCTTCACGTCTCAGATAGTGGAGTTAATGGACTTAGAGGAAGTAAAGATTATTACGAATTTAAAGATGGAGAATCTTACAGCACTGACTTAGTTTATAAAACTAGAGATGCTTCTGGAGGACAAGCCTCTACAGCTACAACTCCTTGCAAGACAAACACCTATTTCTTCGAACCTATAGATGAAGCTAAAGGAGATTGTGCTCGTTCAGTATTGTATATGTATGTTACTTACCCTAACTACTGCAAGATTGTTAGAGGTAACGCTAATGGAGCTAGCTGCACTTTAGGCTATTTAGAGACTTTATTAAAATGGAACAACCAAGATCCAGTTTCAGAATTTGAAAAAATTAGAAATAACAAAGTCGAGTCTTACCAACACAATAGAAATCCTTTTATAGATCATCCTGAATGGGCTGATTTAATCTTTGAGAATATGTAGATATTTAGGCCCGAATAATATTATCGGGCTTTTTTCATATGTATAATTATTATTAGAAGATTATGGAATATTTAATTATTGTTATAGCCTCAATCTTATCTGGAATTGGAATCAGTTTAGTAAATTTACCTATAGCAACTTTAACTGTTCCTCTTTTAATAGTGCTTTGTACTTCTTTTCAAGGAGTTAACGGCACCTTTATTGCTATAGGTGTGGCTCTGACAATCGAATTATTCGCTTCTCTATTTAATACGATAATTAATATCAAGAATAAAAATATAAATTTTAAGAAGTCTTGGTTATTGTTATTAATTGCTTCTTTAGCTAGTGTAAGTGGAGCGATTGCTTCTTATTACACACAGGGAGAAATATTAACTGGTTTAATATTTGCTATAAGTGTCATTATCGGGGTTACTTTCTTATATAATCACACTCAAAAAGAAGATATTAACCAAAGCGATTCTTATTCATCATTGCAATATATATGTATAGTATTTTTGGGCTTGTGTAGTGGATTTTGCGGAGGATATTTCGGGATTAATGGAGGAATGATTATTGTCGTTATTCTGCTGTCAATTCTCAAATTTGACCGTAAAAATTCGGTAGGAACCCTTTCTTTATTAATGACATTAACCGCTTTATCAGGTTCTATTACTCACATTTCATTCTCACCGACAATAATCACTTCTTATTGGCCATTCATCTTGATAGGAAGCGGTGTATCTATAATATTCGTTATTCTATTTAATAAATTAAAATCTAGATTCAACTTCAGAATAGTAAATTACGTTGTAGCAGGAGTAGTAATAATTCTAAGTTTAAGTCTTCTCTATTACAATTACAGAGATTTCTTAAATCAACATATTGTAGATTTCTTAAAACCTTTCTTAGGTTTTTGTATATATGTAATACCTGTTTCATTAATTCTAATTCTAGTTAAATATAAAACTAAAATTCCTCAATACATATTTAGAAAATTATTACATACAACCGCCTATGTAATGATTTTCCCTATAATCTTTCTTTCTAATACTTTCTACATGGCTGATATAGTTATAGGTGCTATAGCTTTTTGTGTAATTGTCATCTTATTAATTGTTGAACCTTACTCCTGGTTTCACGAATTGTTAATAGAAAAAAGAAAGTATGAAATTATGTTTTCTTTACTTTCGTTTTTAATTGTATTTGCAGGAATTAATTCACTTCTTTGGGGTATATTAGGTGACAATTATAAATTCCTTCCTATCGCTGCAATTTTAGCTTGGGGTACAGGGGATTGCGCTGCAGCTATTGTAGGAATTAAATATGGAAAGCACAAACTTCAAGGGTTCTTAATTGAAGGAGCTAAATCTATTGAAGGAAGTATAGCTTATGTAATAGTGGCATCTATAGCAGTATTTATAACTTTGATAATATCTCAATATTTCTCTTGGTGGTTAAGTATCTTAATAGCAGTATTATGTGGAATATTTGGTTCGCTAGCGGAACTATTTACCAAAAGAGGATACGATACTGTTTCTTGCCCTTTAGTAAGTGCTCTAATACTTCTAATTTTCGCTTTTACATTATAAAAGGTATGTATTTCTACATACCTATAAATAATTTAATTATTTAGTTTCGTTGAGAATATCTTCGACTATGTTTTTGACATTATAAGGAGTGAATCCGAAGTGAGTGACTACTTCACTTCCTTTTCCAGAGGCGCCGAATTCATCTTGAGAAAGAACAGTCTTAGCGTACCTGTACCAACCAAAGGAAGATAACATTTCAATCGCCAATCTCTTTTCGTAAGGTGCACCAAAGATTGCGTCTTGCTCTTCTATGCTTCTATTATTAAACCTGTACATAGAAGGTAAAGAGACTACTCTAACATCAATTCCATCTTCTAAAAGCAATCTTTGAGCCTTAATTGCTAAAGCAACTTCAGATCCACAAGCGATTAAAGTAAAATCGACTTTTTCTTTTTCAGGAGAGATGACATATCCACCTTGCTTAACTCCTTCGTAATTAGAGTCGACTTGCTGCTCGACTTTTTGTCTAGTAAAAATTAAACAAGTAGGGTGATTAGTAGATTCTAGAGCTAACTTCCAAGAAGCCATAGTTTCTTTAATATCGCAAGGACGGATGACATCGCAATTAGGAATAGATCTTAAGGCTGCTAAATGTTCAACAGGTTGATGGGTAGGGCCATCTTCACCTAGAGCTATAGTATCGTGAGTTAAGACATAGATAGCAGGAAGTTTTGAAATAGCTGCCATTCTAATAGCAGGTTTCATATAATCAGAGAAAACTAAGAAAGCACCTACATATGTTCTTAATCCTCCGTGAAGTAACATGCCGTTTTGGATAGAAGCCATACCAAATTCTCTAATACCAAAATTCATATTTCTTCCACTTCTATTCAAAGGAGAATAGACAGGGACATCTTTAATCTTGGTGTTAGTTGAAGAAGCGACATCAGCACTTCCTCCAACTAAATTAGGTAATTCAGAAGCGAAGATATTGATAGCGTGTCCGGAAGAGACTCTAGTTGCTTCTTCTCCTATAGCAGGAACAGAGTCAGTATTGGATAGCAGCAATGAAGAGACATCGTTTCTAATAGTAGTTTGAATGAATTTAGCGTGTTCAGGATATCTTGTTTTGTAATCCTCAAACATCTTTTCGTATTCATCGAAAGCTCTTATACCTCTAGAAATGAAAGTGTCTTTAAAGACATCGTAAACTTCGTTAGGTACTTCAAATTGAGCATATTGATAATCGTAGAAATCTTTAGCTTTCTCCGCATCAGTAAAGCCTACAGGTGAACCGTGAACCTTGTTGGTTCCTTGATTAGGTGTTCCATAACCAATAATAGTCTTAACAATAATTAAAGTAGGATGTTGAGAGTTTCCTTTAGCTTTAATAATTGCTTGATCAATAGCTTCGCAATCATTGCCATCTTCAACATTGATAACATCCCAACCACATGACATAAATCTCTTCGCAGTATCATCGATTGACGAATCGGATAAAGGTCCATCTAAAGTGACGCTATTATAATCGTAGAAGACTATTAATTTATTTAACTTTTGCATGCCAGCGTAAGAGATAGCCTCTTGAGAGACGCCTTCTTCTAAGCAACCATCGCCGACTAAGCAATATGTGTAATGATTAAATAATTTTTCTCCTTCAGGATACATTTCTCTCAGCATAGTTTCTGCAACAGCAAAACCTGCAGCTTGTGCAATACCTTGACCTAAAGGACCAGCGGTACAATCAACTCCGGGAGTGTGACCTACTTCAGGATGACCAGGAGTTTTAGAACCTAATTTTCTAAATTCCTTTAAATCTTGCATAGTAACATTAAAACCAGATAAATGAAGCATTGAATATAGCAACATTGAAGCGTGGCCTGCTGAAAGAATAAATCTATCTCTATTGACCCAGTTAGGATGACGAGGGTCACTAACTAAATGTCTAGTAAACAAAGTATATAAAATTGGCGCTGAGGATAAAGCCATACCCGGGTGACCCGAATTAGCGTTATTAGTTCCATCAAGACAAAGTGATCTTATTGCAGATATTGCCAGTCTATCGTATCTCATGTAACCTCCAAAAATGGCATAAAAAGGCCAGAGAGCTTTTTCGATTCCCTAGTTTCTAGGTGGGAGCATCATCATCAGTATTAGGATTCTAATTACTAGACTAGCCTTCAACACAACTGATAATCCCCGCCCCCGAATATTAATATGTCGGAAAAGCATGTTGCTCTCTGGGCAACTTAATTATATCTTATCGGATAAATTTAATAAATATATTAAAGTGATGTATACATTTAATTAGATTAAATCACCAAATAACTAAAATATTATTGACATCAAATAAGATAACAAGTATTATTTAAATTGCGCTAAGCTTTGCCCTGATAGTTAAGTGGTATAACGGATCCATGGTAAGGATCAATTGCTAGTTCGATTCTGGCTCGGGGCACCATCGGAAAAAGTGTGACATTCTGGTAACACAGGATGTCTTTTTCTTTATAATATATACAAAGTATATAGATGATAATATCAAAAAAAGTGGCATTGTCACAATATCCTTCGTATTATCCGATTTTTTTCTTACGAGTACTCTTCG
>AUXO013481291.1_pt1 | contig 12655 bp, 9 predicted proteins | sample 768731 | NCBI WGS metagenome assembly AUXO01 (sample SAMN02715735, study PRJNA202380) | gut metagenome | biome: sheep rumen | host: Ovis aries | place: New Zealand: Palmerston North | reverse complement strand
GGAGAACGCCGAGTACCTGCGTACAGCAATGGACAGTATTTGGAATCAGACAATTCCGACAGATGATTTCGTACTTGTCTGTGATGGACCACTTAATGAAGGGCTGGATGCTGTGATTGAGGAAATGAAGAAAGAGCATCCGGATACGCTTCATGTCGTACGGCTCGAAAAGAACAGTGGGTTGGGAGTAGCACTTAATGAAGGGCTAAAGCATTGTAAGCATGAGACAGTTGCCCGGATGGATTCGGATGATATCGCTTTTGCTGATCGATGTGAGAGACAACTGACTGTTTTCGGAGAGCATCCAGAGATTAGTTTGTGTTCCGGAACGGTTATCGAGTTTCTTGATTCTATTGATAACGTTGTTGGCAAAAGAGAACTTCCGGTAACTCACGAAGAGATTGTTTCCTTCTCGCGGAAGAGAAATCCTTGCAATCATCCATCTGTGATGTTCAAGAAATCTGCGGTAAAAGCGGCTGGAGGATATATCGAAAAATACCATCTATTTGAAGATTATTATCTTTGGGTTCGTATGCTGATGAATGGCTTAAAGGCGCGGAACATTAAAGAACCAATCCTCTATATGCGTACACCTTTAGATTTATATATGCGTCGTGGTGGAAAAGCATACGCAAAAGATATGCTTGCTTTTCACAAATGGCTGAAAGATCAAGGATGGATTGGCTTAGGTACATACTTGACAGGAGCAGTTCCGCATGCTCTAGTTTGTGTTTTGCCAAATTCTATAAGAAAGATAGTATATAGTATTCTTCATTCTTAACGAGAATATCTGACTAATAGTGTGGAAGGTCAAGGAGAAACATCAATATGGTATATGCACTGGTCTCGTTATATAATCCCGATCAACAAGTGACTATTAATGTTGAGTCTATAGCGAATCAAGTTGATAGAGTTTATATTTGTGACAATAGTCCTCAAAATCACGAAGTGTTATTTGATGCATTATCGAATGGTGAATATATCTATAATAATGCTAATTTAGCTTTATCGGCTGCTTTTAATAAAGTTCTAAAATGTAATAATGGGTGGAAAGATGATGATTTCGTTATATTCTTTGACCAAGATACGACAATTACTGCAGGCCATATTGAAAGAATGATTGCTGAGTTTAATAGGATTAAGGCAAGAGGGGTAAATATTTCTTGTTTAGAGCCTGTTTTTACAGATAAAGATTCTGGTGAATTAATCATTCCTAAGAAAAAGAAAAGGGTAACCGAGAATTGCTTCATCGTTGATGAACTGATGACGTCATCCGCTTTAGTTCAATACGGAGATATAAGAAGCATTGGCTTTTGGAATGAAGAGATTTTTTTGGATTTAGCCGACTGGGACCTTGGATGGCGGCTAAATGAGGCAGGGGGCTTAACAATTCAATCGAAAACGATTGTTATACAGCATTCTCTTGGGTTGGGTGAGAAAAAGATAGGTGCTTTAAAAATGGGCCATGGAGCCCCAATAAGAGAGTATTATCAGGCACGGAATTATTTGTATTTACTACATAAAAATTATACACCCGTTCTAAAAAAACTTCGTTTCATACGTAATCTCATAATTCGGCCTGTGATTCATTGCGTTTTCCTCGGTGATGGAAAAGCCAGGCTCCGTTATAGAAGGGAAGGCATAATCGATTATTACAGGAATTATCATGGTGAGTACACATTAAGGCATCTACCAAAATGTGCTGATTAAATTTATACAGAGGGAGAAAACAGCGGTGAAGGGGTACTACATTTTATTTGAGAAGAATCCAAGTGTTAATATAAAGAATAAGATTGATGCCCAGATGACAGAGTTTAAAAAATACTTTGACATGGAATATATAGAAGCGGAACCTTCATTTAAAAGTGAACAAGTAGCACAAATAATGTCGAGGGTTCCCCTAATCAATATTCCTAGATATGATTATAAAAAACTGTTGGAAAAACTAGATAATCCTGGCTTTCTGTACTTTCGTAAGGTTTCTTCGGATAGGAATCTCATTCATTTCTTCACAGATGTAAAAGAGAAGTTTCCCGAGTGCAAGATTCTTGTTGAACTATTTACGTATCCTTATTACAAGGATATTTACTTTAGACCATACAATTTTCTCTTAATTCCGAAAGATGCATATTTCTCTAGAAGGTACAAGAATCTTGTAGATCGGCTTATTACATATAGTAACCATGATACGATTTTTGGCGTTAAAACAATTAGAACAATCAATGGAATTGATACCGATGAGTTTAGAGCTATAACTCCAAGAACTAATGACGATGAAATACATCTTTTAGCGGTTGCAATGTTTCGGAAGCATCATGGGTATGAAAGAATCTTCGAGGGATTAAAAAATTATTACGCAACTGGTGAGAGGCGTGTTATTCGCCTTTTCATGGTAGGGGAAGGCCCTGAACTAGATAGCTATAAAAAGATAGTGAAAGAATATGGATTAGAGGATAATGTAATTTTTTTGGGTGTGAAAAAAGGAGAAGAGCTTGAAGCGATATACTCACAGTCTGATATTGGTTTGGGTTCCTTTGGCTTTTACAAAATCGGGCTTACTTTGGCTTCTTCACTTAAAACGAGAGAGTATCTAGCGAAAGGTCTACCCTTTGTTGCAGGATGCAAACAAGATGTGTTTCCTGCAGGATCATCAAAGTATTATCTTGAGTTTTCAAACGATTCATCACCGGTGGATATTAATGAAATCGTTCAATTTTATGATAGCCTTTACAGCAGTGATGATTCAAATAGGCAAAAGGTTGTTGATCAAATACGACAGTTCGCGATGCAAACTGTTTCTATGGATGTCGCGTTTAAGACTATCATAGAATTTATAAAGAGTTGATGAATATACGCAATCGACCAGACCATAAGCTCATCAGTTTAAGGCTCCATAATATTCGAGAATGTGTTAATACGGATTTGCGCGATGTATGCAAATCCTTGGGGGATATTTAATGCTTGCAAATGCATCTTCACGAAAAGGAATAATGAGTGCTATATGCTCTTTGTTAACCTTTTCGTCAATAGTACTGCTAGTTATAGGTATAGCTACCAATGATCAGTTGATTCTGTTCTGGAGTCTTGCTGTCATTTGGCTTAATAATGTCCTGTACGGGATTTCTGATATATATGAGCACTTTCCGTTTTTGGGGTTTAACCTCACTTTTTTCTTGTTTTTGATGGGACGTTTTATTTCAAATTATGGGAAGGTGAATTTTGGCCTACAATTTGACAATACCATTGTTAATACAATCCTTATAGAACTGTGTATATCACTGATTATTTTCTTTTTATCATATTCTTTGCGGACAAGCTTTATAATCAACAGAGGACATAGAAATGTTGATAACAATGAAAAGAAAGTCCTTGTTTCGCAGAAACAGATTAATTTCAGGAAAGCTTGTGAAATACTTTTTTATATTAGTACTGCTTTTTATTTCTTGGAGACTCTTGAACGGATCTATGTTTATTTACAATATGGGTATTTTGCTTCGTATACTGTAAATGTAACTACTGGGTCTCCAATAATATCAAGAATTGCAACGATGAGTTCTTACTTTTTTTATGGATACTGCGCAACACTTCCATCGAAAAAAGAAAGTAGACTGCCATTTATAGTATATATTCTGGGTGGATCGTTCACACTGCTAACAGGCCGCAGAAATGAAGCTTTGTTAAAGTTTTTGTTCATTTTGGCTTACTACTTTATGCGCGATAAAGCAGAAGAGAAGTGGATCACGAAAGAAACATGGCATCTGTTATATGCGCTACTTCCTGCAGTGCTTTGGTTTATAGTTTGGTACGGGTTTGCAAGAATTGATCAAACAATTCATTTTGATACTCTTGGTGATTTTTTTAAAACATTACTTAATGAACAGGGAGTTTCAATTACGGTCTTTGGTTATCAGCAAAGATTTCAGGACAATCCATTAATGCAACAAAACTTTACATTTGGGCAACTAATCATATTTTTTAAACATAATTTTATATCCCAACTGTTATTAGGGACACACACCTTACAGCAAAACACAATTGAAGCTGCCGAAATTGGCCATTCATTTGGGCAAACAATATCGTATTTAGCACTTAGAACAGAATATCTTATTGGACGTGGTTTAGGGTCATCGTATATTGTTGAAGTCATGCAGGACTATGGTTATGTCGGTGTTGTTTTGATTAACATAGTTTACGGGCGGTTCTTAAGAAGATTTAAAAGAATTGATAACATGGGTTTTTGGGGTAGACTATTAGTTTGCTATGCGATTGAAGGAATCTTATATTCACCCAGAGATACTGCCCTTGGCCCGTTCTTTTCGATTATTACTTTCAGCTCAATTGCGGCTCTTGCTTTAGCATATTTCTTAAGCATTGTGATTGAAAATATTTCAAGACATAAGATGATAGCTACTTGAGGAGAATGGTGATAAATAATTAGCAGGTTTGGTGAAAGAATGAAAAACAGTTTATTTATGTTCACGCATGATTATCCCATGAATAAGGGAGACGTAGCTTTTATTTCATCAGAAGTGAATTCTTTATGCGATTCATTTGACGAGGTTAGATTACTCTGCCTTGCAAAGAGTGATGGCGTAATGATTACTGCTCCTCAGAATTGTTCAATCGAGTTTCTTGAACCCGGTGGCAAGATAAAGAGATTTTTAGATATAATTATCTCAAAAGTGTTTTGGTCAAACCTAGGACTGTTTTATGAAGAAATTCGTGATTTAAAGATTTCAGGGAAAGAAAAACTTGTAAATATTCTGACCGCATTCAGATTTTATTTGAGAGCTATTAATATATGTAACCGTGTCAAACATATTAATTCAAAAGATGAAAGTTTTAGTCTAATCTATTCATTTTGGTCAGACGCAGAAGTGCTGGCAAGCATAATGATGTGGCCGGAAGTCCCAATTTGTGCCAGAGCCCATGGTTATGATTTATATGAAGAGCGTACGCCAACCTTATACCAACCATTTAAAAAAGTTATTGATAGACGAGCTTCTCATATATTTTTTATTAGTCAACAAGGTAAGGAGTATTATCTGAAAAAATACTTCACGGGTGGTGCTTGTGGTTATACGGTTTCTTATCTTGGGACACAAGGGTATAAAACAACACCCAATCTCGTGAAAATAGCAGAGACTTTCGAAATCTTAAGTATATCCGCTGTAATTCCATTAAAACGAGTTGACATGATAGTCGAAGCGCTCTGTTTAGTCAATCATAAAACCAATATCCACTGGACACATATCGGAAATGGTGAGGATTTCAATAAAGTAAAGAACAAGGCAGAGAAAAAACTGCATGGAAACGTATCTTTTTCGTTGTTAGGCCATATGAAGCATGAAGATGTTATTAAGTATTTGAATCAGAAGGATTTTCATGTTTTGATTAATACCTCTACTTCTGAAGGACTTCCAGTTAGTATGATGGAGGCACTGTCATACAGTATTCCAATCATAGGGACAGATGTTGGTGGTGTAAGTGAAATAGTAGATGCATCAGATGGCATTCTTCTTTCACACAATGCTTCAGAAATAGAATATGCTCATGCAATAGATAAATTATGTGCCTTGGATCAAACTTCGTATTTAGCTTTGCGCAGGGGAGCTTTTGAAAAATGGAACCAACATTTTAATGCCTCTGAAAATTACAGAGCTTTTGTAGATAAAATGCGTTCCTTAGCCAAAAGTTAAGTCCTCATATATTTTATTTCATAATCATAGAGGAGGTTCAACAATGCCGGGATTTCGGGTAAGTAATATAGATTGCAAATCTGCATTGATTGACAAATACCCTGAGCGTTATATTAGTAAGATTCTTGGGGGGGGTACTGCACAATGGCAAACCCTGAACAAGTTTTTACAGGATAAGGCATTTGAAGAGACAGAACAGCTGATTATCGTTGCTGAAGGCTATCTGTTGAATAAAGCTGAACTCTTTGAAAAGTATGACGCTTCAACAACGGGTGCCCTTATATCGAAGATGCTACAAAGAAGCGGCGAATCCTTTTTATCTGAGTTCCGAGGATGCTTTTCCGGCGCGGTTTATGTTAAGCCAGAGGACAAGTGGATCGTCTATACCAACCAGGTTGGCGACAATCCTGTATTCTACCTGAACACAAGTGGAAAGTTCGCAGCTGCATCCCAAGTTAATTACCTTCTGGGATTCTGCAAAGAGCAGGGAATTGACCTTACCTTTAATGAGTCCTGCGCCTATCAGATGTTGACATACGGCTACATTGCCACTGACGAAACCTATGCCAACGAAATCAAGAGACTTCATGGTGGCGACTATCTGGTGTTTCAAAACGGGAAACTGGAAGTCAAAACTTATCATCGATTTGAAAAGCATACAGAGCGCTTTGAAGGCCAGACTGAAGCACAGATCATTGATGAAATTGACCGTGTATTCCGTAATGCGGTCGATCTGGAGTGGAGGAAGGATGATGAGTACGGATATAGATACCTTGCTGATCTAAGCGGAGGATTGGATTCCAGAATGAATCTTTGGGTAGCCCATGAGATGCAGAACCGTCACATGACTGTCCTGACCTACTGTAAAGAGGGGTATCTGGATGAGATTATTGCCAGAGCAATTGCTGATCACTGGAAGGATGAATTTCTCTTCAAGCCTTTGGATGACGCTTCCTTTATGTATGACCTGGATGACAATACCAACCTTCTTAGCGGACTGTCCCTATATTCCGGAATAACAGGAGGAAAGAGGTTCCTGGAGTCATTGGATTTAAACGATTACGGCATAGAGCATACCGGAATGGTGGGAGATATTGCACTTGGGTCTTTCTACCACAATATAGATGAAGTGGGACAAAAGAAACCTACAGGTATGTATTCAGAAAAGCTGAAAGACAGGCTTTTTGAACATACAGAGGACATATCCCAAAACTATGATGACTATGATGTTTATTTGATGTATGCACGCGGATTCCATGGTGCATGCAATTCACATTTGATCAGAAGAAATTACACGGAGGTAGGTTCGCCATTCTTAAACGTTGAATTTATGCAACTCTGTTACGACATTCCTGTCGCACTGCGGATCAACCACAACATTTATAAGAAGTGGATCATTCAGAAGTATCCGCAGGCGGCCCAGTTCAAGTGGGAGAAAACAGGTGGGCGAATAACAGAGCAGCACAGCAGAACAGTACTGCGCAAACTTGTCAAGAGAGGACCGAAGAGCCTTTTGCGTCTAATTGGGATAGATATAAAAAGCACAGAAAGTATGAATCCAATTGACTACTGGATTTCAAAAGACGCGAATCTTCAGAGATACCTTGATATGAGAAAGAGAGACCTTCTGCAAGAGGAGAAAAAGTACTATTCTCCAGCACTGACTGAGGATTTGTCCAGACTCTATGACGAAGGAAATGCTTCGGAGAAGGCTATGGCTCTCACGGTTCTTGCTGCGACAGAGATGTACTTCAATAATTGAGGATGGAATGCTGCCCCTGGGTTAGGAGAAAGTTATGCCTGGATTCTATATTAATTCGATACCCAGCAGGGTGGCACTGAAGAACTTGTATCCACAGCGGTGCATTATGGAAACGCTCTCAGAGGGTACTATTACCATAAAGCGCCATACCCTCAATAAGTTTATGAGGGACAAGGCATTCTGTGACACAAGCGAATTGGCGGCTGTCACGGAAGGTGTGATTCTGAACCTACACGAACTGCTGGATGAATACGGTACAGCAACAATCAACGAATTGGTTCAGGCTATGTACCGGAAGGAAGGGGAACAGTTCTTCTCTCGTTTTGTTGGACCGTTTGCCGGTGCCCTCTACGATAAAAAACTGAATGTGTGGCTGGTGTGGACAAATCACGTGGGTGACAAAGCTGTTTTCTACTCAGCCTCTTCTAAGCTTTTCACAGCGGGCTCTCAAGTGAACTATGTGATCGATGCATTCCGGGAAAAGGGCGTTGAACTCTCTTTTGATGAACAGGCTGCTTACCAGATGCTGACCTTCGGCTTTATGGAAGGTGACCGCACCTATGCGCAGGAAATCAAGAGACTGCGTGGTGGACAATATATCCGATACTCCGATGGAAAGCTGGAAGTGAAGGAATACTTCACGCTCCATCATCACCCGGAACGGTTTGCCGGGAAGTGCGATGAGGAGATTATCGAAGAGCTGGATATGGCGATACGCCATGCATCAGCGCAGGAATACGCGAAGGACGAAGAATACGGTTATGAGCACTTTTCTGATCTGAGCGGTGGGCTGGATGCCAGGATGAATATGTGGGTGGCCCACAGTCTGAGGCCTCGGCATATTCAGTTTATGACCTACTGCAAAGCTAACTACCTAGATGAGATTATCGCCAAGCAGCTGGCTATGTATTGGCATGATGAGATCATTGTGAAGCCGCTGGACGATGTATCCTACCTGTATGAGATTGATGACATTGTTTTCATGAATGCAGGTCTCTCCCTCTATTCCGGAATAACAGGTGGCAAGCGGATGTTGGAGCATGTGAACATGGATGTTTACGGCCTGGAGCATACCGGCCAGTTGAACGGTGGGATTATTGGCACTTATCTTTCCGCTATCGGTGGAGGAAAGCAGCCCACGGGGATGTACTCTGAAAAGCTAAAGGATAGGCTTAAAGAGACAAACCATGAAGAATTTGATGATCACGAGTTGTATATGCTCTATACGCGGGGGTTTCATGGTGTGATGAACACACAAATGATCCGCTCAAACTATACAGAAGCTTGGACGACAACCACACATCCGGAAGTCATGCAACTGTGTATGGATGTACCGGTAGAAAAACGCCTGAATCACGCGTTATATAAGAAGTGGATTATTTCCCACTATCCCGAGGCGGCGAAGTATAAGTGGGAGAAAACCAACTCTCTAATTACAGATAATGAATATGTAATCAAGCTACGGAGCTTTATCCGCAGAGCTCGAAACAAGGCTGGAAGAGTTATCCATAACACTCAATACAGTCGAGAAGGTATGAACCCATTAGAATATTGGGTTGCCAATAATACGGATATAGGCAACTTCTTGGATAGATATGCCACGTCTGGTTATTTTGATCTTCCAGCAAATACATCAACGAAGCTGATTACAGATATGCAGTCTTTGTATGAAACTGGTTCAATTAGCGAGAAAGCCATGGTTCTAACTGTTCTTGCTTCAGCAAAACTATATTTTGGAGAATCATCGCATGGAGAAAGCTCTATCGAAAGTTAAAACGTTGTTTAAAACAGGTTTCTTTCATATATTTGGAAGCAGTGTGATAAATAAGATCATTGCCTTCATGAGTAGTGTTGTACTAGTACGTATTCTAAGCAAAGCCGAATATGGCACGTTTACTTATGCTTGGAATATATACAGTATAGTTTTAATTTTTAATGGAATGGGCATTGAATCAGGCGTTTTGCAGCTATCTAGCGAGCGCAGTGGCGATGTGGGTTACGCAAACAGAGCAAGCAACTTTGGAACAAGATTTGGTTTAAAATTTAACTTATTACTGGTTGTGGTGTTACTTGGAATTGGAATGTTTGCGCCATTGAAAATCGACGGCGGTAGACGTATTCTTTGTGCACTATCTTTGCTCCCCGTTTTTCAGTTGTTGTTTAATATGACATCCTCCTATTTGAGATCGCAGAAGCGTAACCAGGAGTATGCAAAACTTCAAGTAATAAATACTGTTCTTGTTTTTGTGATTTCTGCTGTAAGCGCATATGTGTTCCGAGAAATAGGGATGGTTTTGGGCTATTATGTTGCGTATATTAGTACGGTTTTAGTAGGTTTCTTGGCATATCATGTACGGTTAATCAGAAAAGATATTCAAGGGATTGGAGAAGACACCAAGCCTCTTTTGAAAATTGCAGCTATTACAATGGTAAACAACGGATTATCTCAGCTGATGTATTTGCTGGATGTATTCGTTTTAGGCATTGTCGACCCTCAGGAAACAATCCTGGCTAGTTATAAAGTTGCCACTATGATTCCTGCAGCATTAGCATTTATACCGCTATCCTTAATAACATATCTTTATCCATACTTTGCCGAGCATAAAGATGACGGAAAATGGTGCTTGACACATTACAAGCAAATATTGGTAGGACTAGGTTCTTTCAATTTATTAATATCAGTGACATTACTTGTTTTGGCGCCATTCATTATAAGAATTCTGTATGGAGATCAGTACCTAGACGCTGTCCCTGTATTCAGAATTCTGGCTGCTAATTATTTTTTCTCAGGCACATTCAGAATCTTTTCGGGCAACCTTCTAGTAACACAACGAAAACTGAAGTTTAATTTGTTTGTGGCTATTATTTCGAGTCTGACTAATGTTGTCTGCGACTATTTCTTCATCCAATGGTGGGGTTCTATTGGTGCAGCACTAGCAACGGTCATGGTAGTATTTGTTTCGAGCGTGATGAGCACTACATATCTAATTTACACGTTTAGACAAAAAGCAAGAGCTCAGAATATAGGCGCATAATTATCGGAGGATTCGATGAGAAAGTATAGGGGAGTTGACATAGGGCGGATCATATTTGCGTGCCTTATTCCGATATTGCATATGGCATTACCAGGGACAGTTACACCTTTTGTTCAGCAATATATATCCAGATTGGGAGTACCGTTCTTTTATGCTGTCTCAGGAATGCTCCTCTATAGTTCTCTGCAAAAAAGAACACCAGTTGATGCTTGGAAACGATATGCGATTAGAATCACGAGATTATTGCTGGTATGGTTGGCAATATACTCACCGTTTATTTGGAAGGCAGGTAATCTGACGCTACAAAAAATTATCTTCAAAACACCAGCATTCCTTTGGTATTTGACTGGACTTCTTGTGGCATCAATTCCATTCTGTTTCGTTAGGAACAGGAAAGCGCTTTATGCCTGCTCTGCTATCTTGTATTTTCTAGGCACGATTTTTGGAGACACCTATAGATGGCTACTAGGGGGGGTACCTTGGTATGAGAATATTTTTCTTACAACTCGAAATGGTATCTTCTTTGGCCTCCCACTTATGTGTGCGGGTGAACTGACTTGGAAGAAGCAGAAAGGTTCGTATCCTTTACTGTTCATAAGTGGAGTGTTGTTGCTAATAGAGATAACAATTGTGGGAATACATGCAGCACCCGGCGATGATCGTAGTATGTATCTTACATTACCGTTTTTTATCTTCTACTTGGTTCTTGCATTTCGTGATTGGAATCCGGAGATTGATAACCGTGATTTAGGAGGAATCAGCTCGGCAATATACCTGATGCAATTTGGTATTATCACAGTTGGCAACATGGCTTTGAGGTATATGAATATTCAGACATCGTGGGCGAATTGGGGAATATATCTGCTCGTACTTATTATTCCAACGACACTCTATATGTTGATTAAGCGGACGAAACTGGCAAAGATTCTTTTTTGAGAGGACAGAGTTTATGAAAATCGTGACCGTGGTCGGCGCAAGACCTCAATTTATTAAAGCGGCAGCAGGTTCCAGAGCCCTGCGAAAAACCCATCAGGAGATCCTTGTCCACACAGGGCAGCACTTTGATGACAATATGTCTGCTGTGTTTTTTCGCGAAATGGGAATCCCCGAGCCGGATTATAACCTTGGCGTTTCCGGTGGTTCGCACGCCCAGATGACTGCGAAAATGTTGGTGGGGATCGAGGAGATACTGGTCAAAGAAGAACCAGATGCTCTGCTGGTCTATGGAGATACCAACTCTACGCTTGCGGCCGCATTAGCAGCAGTAAAGCTCCACATACCGGTTATCCATGTGGAAGCAGGAAATCGCCTCGGTACACTTGATAGTCCAGAAGAGGTCAACCGCATCGCGACCGATCATGTAGCCACGCTGGACTTCTGTGCAACAGAGGATGCTCTGGAAAAGCTGAAGAGAGAAGGCCTTGGTGATCGATCCTACTGTGTTGGCAATATCATGTATGACAGCTTTCTTCATTTTGCTGATCAGCCGTGGGAGAATCCAAACATTATTGACTTTGATGGGAATCCTGTCACTGTGCCGAATACCTACTACTATATGACCTGTCATCGTCAGGAGAACACATATAGCGATGAACCTCTGACAGAGATTCTGCTTGCCATGAACAGCTTGGATGCGCCAACTATCTATGCTGTTCATCCAAGGAACCATGAGAGAGCCAGGCGGATCGTGGAGAAGGAAGGATTTACAAACATCATTCTTACGCAGCCCGTAGGTTATTCCGATTCCGTTCATCTCACGAAAAATGCTAAGAAAATCGTGACGGATTCAGGTGGTCTCCAGTGTGAAGCTTTCTATGCCGGTGTCCAGTGCGTTTTCGTTTTGGATTTTATTGTTTGGCCGGAAACTATGGTCGATAACAGAAATCAATTGGCAAAAGCAGATCATAAAGACATTTTAGAAAAGCTGAGTAAACAGCAAACCATTAATCCATCTTACCAGCCGTTTGGTGATGGCCATGCTGCTGAAGAGATATGCAGAATTATCAATGCTTGGGAAAGGACTAAACACTAATGAAGTATGCACTCATCGGCTGTGGCCGTATCTCGCCGAATCACATCGAAGCAGCGAAAAACAATCATCTGGAATTTGTCGCCATGTGCGATATCGTTCCAGAGGTTATGCAGGAGAAGTCAGATCG
>AUXO011241321.1_pt1 | contig 12655 bp, 3 predicted proteins | sample 768731 | NCBI WGS metagenome assembly AUXO01 (sample SAMN02715735, study PRJNA202380) | gut metagenome | biome: sheep rumen | host: Ovis aries | place: New Zealand: Palmerston North | reverse complement strand
GAAAAAGATTTTTATAATATAGAAAATCCAGATAATATTATATTATATGAAAAAATTATGGAAGATAATAATATAATTAAAGGATTGTTAAATACAAAATATATCAAAGATTCAAAAAATGTACTTGATGATATAAAAAATAAAATAAAAAATAGTGATAATATACAAATTGAATATTCTAAAATAAATCAACTATTAGAAAAAAAAGATAGTTTAACAGGAGAAGATAGATTAAAAGAAAGATTATCCTTAATTTATCCTAAAGAAACAAAAAAGGAAGAATTAGATAAAATATATAGTAATTTAGTAAATAATATAGACATCTGTAAAAAAAAATTAGATAAATTAAATAAAACAATAAAATATTTAGAAATAATTGATGAAAAAAGTAATAAAAAGGAAAAATACATTAAAACATATAAAGAATTAAGTAATGGCACGATACAGATGATTAAAGACGATAAAATATTTACAGAAAGATTTAATCAATTTTATAATGATCAAGTATGCAAATGGTTAAATTATCAAAATTCAGATATTTTTATGAAAATATTTGACGAAATTAAAAAAATGAAAATAAAAGATGAATTTAGTGCAGCATTCGAAGTGACTAAGGCATTATTTTTAAAAATCGCAGACATAAACGGAATTGAAAATATTTTATTTTTTGAAAATATTATAATTTGCCAAAATATTTTTAATATTAAAAATATTTTTATTAATATTTTAAAATTAATTAAAAAATATGACGACGAAAAAATAAAAAATGAAATATTATTTATTTATGACTTTATTAATAAGGAAGGAAAACTTAATGAAGAGGAATATAATAAAATAAGTGAATTAAAAACAAATGATAAATTGATATCAAAAATATATGAATTAAAAAGTTTTTCAATTTTAGAAGAAATGAAAATTTCTTTAAATTCCATAATAAATTTTTTTAATAATTTAGATTTCCCTAAAGGAAAAATAATTGACAAAGCTAAATTTCTTTTAGATAAAATTAAAAATGAAAAAGTTACTTTTCCAAATATAAATAATGTTATAGATTTTTTGAAAGAATTAGAAATTGATATTTTTCAAACAGATAAAAATATTATTTATGATTTTTTAATAGAAATGAGTGATAAACATAAAGAAATCGAATTTTGTAAACAGAAAAAGTTTAAGGCAAAAGAAAATGAGCCTGAATTATTAAAAGAATTAATTCATGAAAATGAAATTGAATATTTAGATCCTCAAGATATTGATATTTTTTTTAAATGTATTAATTTTATCGTTGCTATATCAGACAATAAAGCGAAAGATGAACTTGAATTTTTTGAATGTATAAAGGAAAAAATCAAAAAAGATAAATTTTTACTTGAAAGTTTTAAAATTTTTTTTGAAAAATATGGAGATTTGATAAGATTTTTTGATGGATTAGATAAAAAAGTGTCAAGAGAATCTAAAATTACATCAATTTTGAAGTATTCAACCTTTTCATTTTTAAAAGAGGAAAATAAAATTCAATTTAATGGAATGGATAAGGACAAAAATTCTTTGGATTTAGACCAATTATTAGAACTAGTAGAAAAATTCAGATTTGTTGATAATAGAAAAAAACATGAAAAAAATCAAAAAGAAATTGAAAATTATAAAAATATTGTTAATAAATTTAAAATTTTAAAAGGGCAATTAAAAAATTTAGCTAATTTGGGCTCAACCAAAACTATTGAAATTAACTTAGAAATAAGAAATGGAAAAATTACTAATAAGGAAAATGATGACACTTTGGATATGATTATAGAAAATTTTCAAAAAGAAATTAATAAAAGAAAATCAGATATTATTGAATCTTATAAAAATAACACATTTTTAAGATTTATATCAATAAATTTCTTTTTGTTAGTTTTTTCTATAGTTGAAAAATATAGGAAGAATCAAATTAATGAAATTGATAAAGGAGAATATAATCAATTAAAATTTTTATTGAGAGCAATATCAAATGGAAAAATAGAAAATGCAAAATTAGAATCTCTTGATTTAGAACTTTCAGAAAAACAAAATTTATATTCTATAATAAATATTTTCATAAGGAAATTTTTTTCTATAAATAAATTAAATGCTGATGATTTATTGCCTGTTTTTGAGCAGAATTTAATAAAAAATAATTATTACAAAAATGGAATTTATAAAGCAACATATAAAAATAAAAGTATAAATATTTTAAATTTATATAAAAAATTAACCAAAAATTTTCCTTTAACAAATACAGTTCTTATTTGTAACGAGTCTACTATTTTGGAGACAATTGAGGCATTTTTATATTTATCTTGTTATTGTCAAAATAATGTCTTATTTTGTTTGGTAGGCTTAGAAAAATTGGATATAAAAAAAAGAATAGCTACATTAAATTTAATAAAAAATTTTCAAAAAAATGAAGATAAAATGTACTCTATATTAGTTATATTACATTTAAATGATGGAAATATTGCTGCTGATTTAAAAAAACTAATTCCATTTAAAATTGTGAAATATGAAGAAATTGAAGATATTAAAAATAAAAAAGATAATGATAATGATATTGAAATATTTAAATCAGCTCAAGTTGGATATGGAAAAAGTTTTATGATTCAAAATAGAATTTTAGAAGAAAAAAAAGAAAAAAAATATTTTCCATTAGGAGGCGATATCACGAGAGAAAAAGTAATAAAAAGATTTTTCGACTTAGATTTAGATTCTGATAATATTCAAAATTATGTTATTCATATTGATTTATATGATACAAAATATAAGGAATTATTAATGGATATTTTATTTGAAATATTAATTTTAAAAAAATTAGAATATAAAGGAAAAATAATATATTTAGGAGACATTAAGTTTTATATAGAAATACCAAATGATTTTTATGATTACTTAAATGCTTATCCATTATTGAAATTATTTAAAATTAATTATATTGAACAATTACCAAAAATCCAATTGAAACAAGATATTGAAAAAATAAAAGATTGTAAATTTAGAACTGTAGCAAATTTTTTAAAAAATATTGAAAATGGCAGCTTGAAGATGAAAAATATAGATTTAAATCTTCCAAATACTCTAAGTGATTCTGATTGTAGAAGGTTATTTAATAAATTTTTAAAATTTTCTGATGAAAAATATAATTATCATCAAATAATAAGCTGCATAGATTATTTATATCACAAATTTAAGGCATTCAACGAATTTGTAATTTTAGAAGATGACGAAAAAAATAAACAAAAAAATAAATTATATCAAACGAGGGAGACAATTATAAATTTTATAATCGATTCGAAAAACATATTAATTACACCTTATGATAAATTTATAAAATCACAGACAACTAGCCAAAACGAAAAAGATCCTAATAAGCAAGCAATTGAATCTCTTGAACAACTCAAAGATAAAATTGATGCTTCTGAAAAAAATAGAACGACATTAATTCAATTTAGTGCGGATAAAAGCTCTTTTGGAATAATACCTAAAGATAAAGAGGATGAGGCAAAAGCAAAAGAAATTTTAGATTATTTTTGCAAGCTTTTTAATAAAGATGAAAACATATTTGACTATAATAATAAAGACCATTATGAATATCTAAAACAATTGGGTTTAATGTTAGGCTCAAAAGAAATGTTAGAAATGAATGAAAATGAAGAATTAAATATAAAGCTTAAAGAAAAAATTAAAGGAAAATTAGACCCTAAAATTTATCATGAGCATACAAACAATTATGAAACTGATAAAATAAATATAGATAAAGATAGAAAATTATATATAGCAAAACTTGCTAAATTGCAAGGAAATTATACCTATATTTTTGACAATTTTCGTAAAACTGTATTAATATATAATAGAATTCAAGCTTCGATACCAGTTATTTTAATGGGAGAAACAGGATGTGGTAAAACAAGTCTTTTATATATGCTTGAAAAATTAATGTATAATGGTTCGACAAAAATGAAAATAATGAAATGCCATGCAGGTACAAATGATGATGATATTATTGCATTTATTAATGATATAGAAAATAATATCGATTCAGAAGATGAGGAAGAACTGGATAGAAAAATGAAAAAATTCGACGATGAAAAATTAGAAACAAAAGGTTATAAAAGAAATAATTATTATTTAGAGCAATTGCAAAACATTAAAGAACAAAAAGTCTGGGTTTTTTTTGATGAGCTTAATACTAGCAATTCAGTCGGACTAATCACAGAAATTATTTGTAAAAGAACAATGCTTGGAAAACCTTTATCAGAAAGGTTATTATTTTTGGGAGCAGTAAATCCTTATAGGACAATGACTGATAAAATGAAGCAAAGTGGTTTGAGATATCCAACAGATAAAAAAAAAGAATTAGTATATACAGTAAATCCAATTCCTCAAACTCTAATGTGTTTTATAATGAATTTCGGCTCCTTGAATAGTGATGAAGAAAAAAAATATATAGAAGCAATGCTTAAGAATGGTTTACAAACACATAATGATGATTCAGAAGATTTTAATACATTTATTAAATTTGCAACAGAATGTATTAGTGAATGTCATATTTTTATTAGAGAAATAAACGATATATCTGCGGTAAGTTTGAGGGAAATTAATAGATTAAATATTTTTTTTGATTTCTTCAATGATTATTTAAGTAATAAATCAATACATAAAGCGAATTATAAAAATAAATATGATTTATTAAAATCTTGCTTAAACTTATCAATATATTCATGCTATTATTTAGGAATTGGTCAAAATAAAGAAAGAGAAAATTTTTCGAATAAATTAAGCAAAGTTTTCGGTTATAATTTTTTGGAAATCCCAGATAAAGAAGTATCTTATATCACAGAGCAATTTATTCTTGATAAAAAAAAGGAATTATATTAAATAAATCTTTGAAGGAAAATTTATTTTCTTCATTTATATGCATAGTTAATAAGATACCCCTAATTATAGTTGGAAAACCTGGAGAAAGTAAGTCTCTAAGTATTCAAATAATAATGAAATCTATGAAGGGAATTTATTCTAAAAATAAATTTTTCCAACAATATCCTTCAATTATTAAATTTAATTATCAAGGTAGTATAACCAGTAATTCAAAGGATATTATCAAAATATTCAATATAGCAAGAAATTATGCTCATACTCATAAGGTATTAGTTTTTCTATTTTTCGATGAATTAGGATTAGCTGAAAGGAGCCCTAATAATCCCCTTAAGGCTATTCATAGTGAATTAGAATATGAAGAAAATGATGACAAAATCGCTTTTATAGGTATTTCCAATTGGAAAATAGATGCATCAAAAATGAATAGATGTAATATTTTATCAAAAGAATTGCACTCGGATGAAAATGAATTAATTTTTACATCAAAATTATTTTATCAAGAATCAGGACTATCTCTTCATTCAGATTTTATAGAAATTTTGGCCAAAACTTATTATAATTTTATAAAAGACGATAATTCGAATTTTTATGGTATTAGAGATTTTTATTATTTAATTAGGTTTGCTATTAGAGAATTAAAAAATATAATTTCAAAACAAAAAGAAGAAAAAATAAATCCAGATATATTAGCAGAAATTGGATTTAAATCTTTATCTAGGAATTTCGGAGGGAAGGAAATGGAATTAGATAATATAAAAAATATTTTTGAAAAATTATTTTATTGTAACAAAAATGTCAAAAATATTTTTAATAATAATTATAGTTTAATAGATTGGATAAGCGATAATCTTTGTGATTACAATAGCAGATATCTTATGCTAATAATTGAAGATATGATATCAATAAATGCTTTAAAAAATTTAATTCGTAAACAAAATAAAAAATTTTATATATTAGAAGGGAGTATATCTGATGATATTAATGAAAATAAAGAAAATGAAATAAAAGAAATAGAATATTTATTGAATCAAATAAAATGTTATATGTCAGAAGATTGCATTTTAATATTAAAAGATTTAGAAAAAATATATCCCTCTCTTTATGAATTATTTAATCTTAATTATATGAGATTTGGGAACAAATATTACACAAAAATAGCTTTTTCAAATTCTAAAATATCTTCTGAAGTTAATCCTAAATTTAAGGTTATTTTATTAACTTCAAAAGAACAAATTGAGAATAGTAAAATGGATACACCTCTTATCAATAGATTTGAAAAACAAAGAGTTAAATTCCTTGATTTGATTCCAGATCGTCCAAAATTTGGAAATAAAAAAATGAAATTCGATAAAACAATTAAAAAAGTTATGAATAATTTTGAAAAAATAAAAACTTTCAATTGAAAAGAAAATATAAAACATAAATTTAGATATAACATTTCAGGATTAATTATTTTTAAAGAAAACCAAATTAAATGGATTATTAATGGAATAATCAACAAATTAGAAAAAGAAAATAAGAAAATAGATGTGTTAAATATAGAAAAATCATTATATAATGAAATAGTTTGTCTATTTCCTCAAGATTTAATTGCTTCTATTAAATTTTCATATTTTGAACAAGAAAATAAAGATACTGCAAAAATTATTTATGATTGTTTCAATAAAATAATAATTTATAATTTCAGCGATTTTATCAAAAAGATGAATAAAAACAAAAATATCATATTTACTTTTACACCTATATATGAAAACTTTATTGATCCTCAAATTTCAGACAAGTTTGCGATAAAAATTCTTAGTGAATTTAAATCAAAATATGATATAGATAAATACATAAGATTAAGTGTTGATAAAGAATATTTGATAATTAAATTAGATGAAAATAATTCCAAAGAATTGGATCATTTGACTTTCATAATAAACTCAATTGAAAATGAAAATATGCTAAAAACTAAAATAATCATAATATATTATATGAATAAAGATAGGAAAATAAATGAACAAGACGAATTAAATTGTATTTTAGATAATACTTATGATAAAATTTTTATTGATGATTTAATTGCTGAACAAAATAATTTTTGTGAAATTATTGATAAAAAAAATATTCATGATTTATTATTTTGGTTATATAAAGATTCTGATATCGAAAAATTTATAAAAGATAATTTGAAAGAAATTTATTCGCTTTTTGATTTTGATATAAAGAATATTTTTAGGACTAATAGAGAAATTGATTATACCGATACTATTTTGAGGAATATTGAAAATAAAAAAATAAAAAATGAAATATTATTAATTTCATTGATAAAAGAGAAAATTTTAGATATTATTATACAACCAGAAAAGAGCGATGATAAAAATATAAAGAATTTAAATAATTTAATCTTGAAAATGCTAACAAGTAAATTATATGTCAAACATAAAAATGATTTTTATAATCAATTAAAATATTTTTTTGAATCAGAGTTTAAAAATGCATTATTCTCAGTTATAAAATTTATTGAAAAAAGAGGAGTTTTTTCCCAATTATTTTTTGCAAATAAAAATAAAGAAATAATACAAACTAATGTAATTCAAAATCAAATTTTAAATTTATTTAAAAAAGCATTAAAAATGCATTATTCTCAGTTATAAAATTTATTGAAAAAAGAGGAGTTTTTTCCCAATTATTTTTTGCAAATAAAAATAAAGAAATAATACAAACTAATGTAATTCAAAATCAAATTTTAAATTTATTTAAAAAAGCCATAAAAATTGAGACAATTCCTAAAAATAATGTTAAAATAAATATAATAATTGGTCTTACTTTTCCTTCAATTAATCATTATATTAATCAAATTAGATTATTCCTCGATGAAAATATAAAGCAAAAATATATTAAAAATGAATATTTATTAAGAAATGATGAAAATTATGAAATAAACGAATATGAAGAAAATTATAAAACTCTATTATATAAATTAAATATTTATATGCAAAATCATAAAGAAATAAATGAAATTTTTGAAGACTCAAGAAAAAATGGGGAAATTATTAAATATATATTTTATGATTATTTTAACTTATATTGTCTTGAATCACGAGATAAATATAACAATATAAAAAAAAATCAACTAAGTTTCTTAGAATTTATTTTACAATTAAAATTTCGCGATTTAAATGAAATAAGTGAATCTTATTTTGATGCAGTTCATAAACTTGATATTATTAATTTTTCTGAAATAATTATTTTCTTAGAATTCTATAAAAATGAAATAATGCCTTTATTACAAGTGAATGATTTATTAAATTTTTATTTTCCAGTATCAACTATTATTTATAAAGATAATGATAATCAAGTTGAATTTAATAATGAAAATGATAATGATATACAAATAGAAAAAAGAGAAAAATATAATAAAATAAATCAAACATTTTATACATTGATTAATTGTATGATTGTGTCATTGTTTAAAAACAAAAAAGAAATAAATTTTCAAAAAGATTTCAAAGGATTTTATAAAGTTTTAAAATATGTAGAAGTAGTATTAAATCAAATAGATAAAAAATTTCTGCTGAATAATTTTAATTTAGATTTATTTGAATATTTGCTTTTTATATTTGACATAATAAAAAATATAAATGTTTCAGAAAATGAAATAGTAGAAATAATTGATTTAGTAGAGCAAAATAATGATTATTTAAAAAAAGAAAAATACGATAAGTTATTTGATATAACAATGAAATTAAAAGATAAAATAATTTCTTTATACAAAGAAGATTCTGAAGAATTAAATAATCATATTTTTAATTTGTTAAGAAAAGCATTTATTAGAATAAATGATGGCAATTATAGATTAAAAATAATGAAATTTGTATTTACTAATCCAAAATTAATAAGTAATTCCCTCTTTTTTATTTACCATTCTATTAAATTAGAAATTCCCGTTTTAGAAAAATATAAATGTTTGCAATCAAATATATGTATTAAATATAAGCATTATGAAGATAGAGAACAATGCGAAAAAAATTTTCTGAATTTTATTAAATCAAAAAAATATAATAAAATATTTTCTTTCTTAGATGAAAATAAAAATGATATTATCGAACAAATAATATTATATTATTTCGAAAATTTATTTAATGAATATTTTAAATCTTTAAATTCAGGAATGTTGGAATTATATAATTCTAAAAATATTACTGAGGAAGAATATCTGAGTGAAATTTTAGATAATCTTAATTTGGAATATCTCAAAATTTCTTTAAATCATATTGATAATTATAAAAATGAAAATCTAGAAGAAGAATCATTGAACAATTTGGGAAAATTATATTCTATTTCTTTTATTAAAATATATATTCAAAATTTTGCTATTGCATTTAAAAAATATTCGAGGACATTTAATTTTGCTTTTATAATTGATGAAATATCAAATAAAAATAATAATACAAGAAAAGTAGTGATATTATATTTTTTTAAAGTTTATTATCATTTATGCAAATGCAACGAAGTTGAATTTTTTAATGATATTAATAAAATAGAAGATTTTCCTTTCAAAGATTTTTATGATTCCTGGATAAAAACAGAAAAAAATAATAAAGAAGTAAAATATGCTTTAGATTATAATTTTATAATTATGAATAATTTTAAGAATAATTTTTACCCAGCTTTTCTTAGTTTTAATGGTGAATTAAAAGAAGAAAAATATCAAAAATTGAAATTATTGATAGATGAATGTGATTTAAATGTATTATTTTGTTTATTAATTAATAATTTATTATCTTTCTATTTCACAATTGAAAAAGAAAAATATTGTGAATTAATAGAAAACTTTAAAAATAGATTTATAGAAATTAAAAAAGAAAATAATGAAATAATTCCTGATATGTATTATAATTTAATTATAAAATTGTTAAATATTAATAAATTTATGGAAAAAATATCTGGAAAAGATGATAATATTACTAAGGAAAATTTTTTAATATTAATGAATTCATTAAGATTTGTTATTCAATTTTTAAATAATAAAAATAAAAATAATTTTTATTTAAATATATTATCAGATAAATGCAAAGAATTCATTAATAATAATTTCATAATTGGAAACTCACCTTTTTGGGATGTACATGTTGAATCATATTATAAATTAGATAAAATATATCGATTTGAAAACAAATACGGATATTATATTTGCACTTGTGGTTATTGCTATTCTATTAAAAATTGTACAAAACCATGGGTAACTACAAATTGCCCAAAATGTTCACGTAAGATAGGAGGATTAAATCATGAACTGGTTGGAAAAGAAGAAGATCAAACAAATCATTTCAGGATATACTTTAATAAGAATGATCAAAAATGGCCTAATATACCATATAAATATTTTGAAGATTATAAAAGGGAAGAAGTTGATGAATATTTAACAAAAGAAAATAAAGGAATGAACAAAAATGAAATGAATATTATTGAAAGATATGATAAAGTTAGAAATATAAATGAGCTTTCTTTTCGAATATTAAATTTTATATTATATTCAACTTTATTTTATAGTAATATTATAGATAATCTTGATTCAAAAGATTTAATTGAATTTTGTAATGATTTTAAAGGAATTGATAATGCTCAATTATGCCTCTTATGTATTAAAATAAATTGGGATTTTATAAAAATAATTTTAGAGGAAAAAGGAATTCATAATATTCATGCTTTCATGAATATAATATTTGATAAATTAAATGAAATATTAAAAGATGTTGAAAATATTGATAATAAGGAAGATCGAAATGAAATCGAAAAAAAAGTTAATGATTATATTGAAGGTTTATTAAATGATAAAAACGAATATGAAAAATTGGAATTAGAATATGATGAACTTAATAATATGTTGAAAAGTACAAATGTAAATTCGTTTAAAGAATTAATATTAGAGAGTTTTTCTCCTTTTGAAAATATTTATAGTGAAAATGAATTTCCTTTTTTAAAATTATTTATGATTGCAAGAAATCCTGATATTAATGAATTAAAAGTAAGTTTAGAAAAGCAGCCTGATTATAAAAGAAATTTTTGTTTATTAAATCAAATTATTAAAAATGATGAAAATATTAAATTAATTCCTAATTTAATTAACATTAATGAATTAGTAGAATTTTTATTTAAAAAATATAATAATAATATAACTAGATATAAAGCCAAGAGTATAAAGCCATTAAATTTTGAAGAATCTAATGAAATATCCAAAGAAATTGAAAAATTAAAAAAGCCATTTTTAGAGTCATGGAAAAATATTGAAGATAAATGTACAGATTACGAATGTCACCATTTAGGAAAATTAGAATTTACAGAAAATACAACATTGAATTATTTTTTACCAGATAATGTAGAAATGGAGGGTGGAATTTATTTATTATCTGCTTATTCTAATTTCACTTATTGGCAAAATAATTTTATTAATAATATCGCCAATAATGTAAGCAAAAATTCTCCGATTAATTCTTATTTATTCCAATTTCAGCAAAAAATTAATGTATATGAAGCTTCGAAAAATGACATTGTGAAAATAGATGAAAAAATTATTCATTTATCAATAATGGATATGATTAACAAATATTCAAAGAGAGATATATTTAAAAATGGAAAAATTGATTATAAAGGATTTAAATATCCACTTAAATTTGATTTTTATTCTTTTGAAAAAGATTTATGTGACCAAATTTTACCAGGAATTAAATTATTTAAAAGAGAAAATGAAGGAGGATTGCGATTAATATCTTATCTAGATGATAGTTTAATAATTAAAAATAGTACTATAATTATTAATTATATGAATAAATATTCAAACGTAAAATTAACAAAAGAATCTATAAAAATATTAGAAGCTTTTCTCGATAAAAATATTAATTTTATTTTGGAAATAAAAAATTCTTGTGAAAATTTGATAAGATATTTATCAAATGAAAATTATGATAAAAATGAATCAATATATAATTTTATTCAAAAATTTGCTCCTCCTACTTTAAAAATTAATGAATTATTTAATCAATTTTTTATTGATAATAAAGGGAACAATTTATTTAATATTCAAAATTTAATTAGTATTTATAATATAATTGAAGAAAAATCATGGAATAAAATTAAAACTAAACTAAATGATGATTATAAAATGAAAATAAATGATAATGAAAAGGAAAAACTGAAAAATTATTTAATATCATCATTTGATAGCAAAAAATATTCCATAACAAAACTAGAATTTGCAAATGCAGTAAGAAGATTTATATCCAGGAATTTAACTGAATTTATGACTAATATAAGTATTAATCAAAATAATCAATTATATGACTATATTCTTCAAGAAGATCTTTGGGACGAGGAAATAAATGATTTAGATGATATTATGCTCGATATTTTCAGCGGTATAAAAAATGAAGTTAATCTTGCGATTGATTGCGATAATAAAAATAAAATATGTCAATTTTGTCAAAATATGAAAATTGATAATAAAAATAAATCTAATAATTGTGAACAATGCTATTGTGGATTAAAAGTAGGGCATGCATTAATATTATTTGAAATTTTAAATGAATTGTGTATTAATGATAAAGAAAATATCTTTGAAAAGTAAAATATGAAAGCTCAAATAAATTTTAATAAAATTGAAGTTAGCATTTAATTCTACTAAATAATTAATATATAAATAATTAATTAATAAATAAAAAAATAATTAATAAATAATTAATATATAAATAATAATAAATTTAATTCATGATAAATAAAATTA
>AUXO011364985.1_pt1 | contig 12658 bp, 9 predicted proteins | sample 768731 | NCBI WGS metagenome assembly AUXO01 (sample SAMN02715735, study PRJNA202380) | gut metagenome | biome: sheep rumen | host: Ovis aries | place: New Zealand: Palmerston North | reverse complement strand
AATTCAAAATAGAAGTGGATCGATATCATATCCTCTGCCTTTCAAATATGCATAAGAATGACCAAAAATATGTGGAAAGTATGCACATAAAGGATAATCTTCTAGCTATGAAGGAATGGCTTCTTGATTATCCAGACTGTCCTAATGATTTCAAAGCGGACTGCTTTGAGTGGATTGAAGATGGGAACATCTTTGAAAGCAATCCCTTTGGCGTCTGTGATGATTGTGGTTATGAAGTGAACTATCTTGAAGTAGAACTCTTTCTGATGGATATTGGTGAGGAAGAGAAGGGCATAAAGGAAAAGTAGTACCTGTATTAAAACGGTGATCCAATCTGCCTACAGGTTAATGATAAACTGATGCAAACATAGTTCGGATCCAAGGATAGTTATAAAGTTACGCACAAAAGGATGTATCTCATAATCGAAATACATCCTTTTAATCGTGCATTGGGCTGGTCAGTTGCAAAGCGCTAATCATTATATTCTGCATTTACTGAGATTTAAAATTCCCGCATAAATGAAAATTCATCCCCGCATTAACGAAATCTAAATCCCACGTAAAATGAATTTAATAGCCCAAGATATTAAAATCAAAAACCCGCATTAAATGAAATTTGAACCCGCGTTTTTAAAATTCAATCCCCTCATTAATAAAATCTTTGCCCCTCATTAAAAACCCGCATTAAGCTTAAATTTAGGGCACCCCGCGTAAACTTTGGTTTACCAAAAAAATATAGATTCATACCGGTTTAGGGCTTGAATCTATAGTACATTGATTTGGTGATCTTTTATTTAATAGTTATCTGTTAACCAGTTGCAAATACTGTGGTAGTAGCAACATAAAAAAGAACCTGATTATCCATCTGACCCAAGTATGAATATATTTGTTACTGGAAATACATATTTTCGTAAGTAGATTTTAAATACTGCAACTGTTTTCTAGGAAGAGGTTTTGAGACACCTATATACTCGATCACTTTACTCATGATTGAGCGTTCGCTTCTACGATGGTTAAATTTCCACTGCTGCTCCCATAAATAGAGTGGCAGTACTGATTTGTCTACACCATGATAAATACCAATAATATTGTTTTTGATATTTCCAATGATAATATGAAGGTATTTAAGACGATGATTTTCTTCGGTATAGACAACTTTTTCATTTTTTACGATCATGTTCTCTTTAAGAGGATTGAATACTTGAGTTCCATCAGAATTCAATATTGCATCCTTATAAACATATGCCATTTTCTTAAAGTTACTACAGCATACTTCTTGGGTCTCTTCTCTAATTGGCATCATCACAATGAATTCATGGTAATTATTCTCTGCTTTTGTACTAAGCACTATTGAACACTCTGTTTCTCTGAGAATTTTCCTGGATATCCATCTGAACGTCTACCAATTAAAACACATCTGATTCATAAAATAAGCTATCTAAGGTATGTTTTGCATTACTTGATGCCATGAGAGTTCGACATTTGTTAGCAAACAAACATCCAGTCTTATAGTTGACTTCAAGTTTGTCAGTTAATTCAACTGCAGTAAGGTGTTGCTGTTTACCGCAATGCATGCAGACTAAAACGTTATTGCGTGTATTAAGCATATAGTATTCATGACAACCACAGTCACATTCAAAGCCATCATGCCATTTAGCTTTGATGAAGAAGTTAACACATTCTTCTTCATTGTCATGATATTTATCAATAATGCTTAAGACTGATTCCCTAGCTTTTCTGTTCTGTAATGATTTCATAGATGAGTACCTCACTTTCTATGAAAATAGTAGCACTAATCAATACATTTTGAATTCTAGAACAGCATTTGAAAGGGAAGAAAACGGATTTTATATTCAAAATTCAATTTATTACAGAAAATCAAGTGGGTCAGATGGATAATCCAAAAAATTAATAAATCAATCTTTTCAACTTTTCATTTTTAAAAACAATATAAAAAATATTTGCTATAATAATAGTTGCGATCAAAGTTATTATTGGATGAATATATATATATATATATATTTGTATATATCAACATTTTTCTGACAGAATTCCAATTTTCCAACTAATGCTAAAATACATTGGGAAACTAAAGGATGAAATATATAGATGAATAAAGAGAGCTTATCCCCAATAAATTCGATAGCTTTGCTCACTTTCAAATTTGGATTCTTTATTCCAATAGCAAACAAAGATGGTGCTGTAAGCAAAACTCCCCAGTAATTGTAATTCACTTTTGTTTTCAGTAAAACAGCTGACAGTGTAATAATCCACCCTATAACTGCTAGTAACATCCATTTTTGATTAGACAGTCTCTTAATAGCATCTTCGTACTTTCCTCTTATCAAATATCCCAGCATAAAGCAAGGCAGTGCTCTACATACAAAATTTATTTTATATGACCAGTTCAAATTAAAAGAATCAACTAAAGTTGTTAGCAAAGCTCCCGCTAACAATAATACCCAAGTCCATTTACAAGCCTGATCCTGCAGATTATGTTTGACAATTATTTTCCAAAAGAAGTAAGTCTCAGCCATTGCAATTAAATACCATAAAGGAACGGCCCAGCTGATAGTACAAAATACAATGTACCAGATAGGCGTTTTCCAGTTAAAATTGGATATAATCCAGGAGCTTAACTGATTATTTTTCATATTTACAAGTAGCTGTACCAATAAGAACCATACATAACCAAATAGCAGTATTTTAATTATTTTAATGAGACGATTTTTTATTTTGCTTTCGCTGCATCCAAATGAATAATATCCAGCAATCAAAATAAATATCGGTACAGCAAATGCTGATGCATACTTCACGATATCACCAAGTTTTCCTGGAAACGTAACATGTATGAAAACAACGCCAAAACAAGCAATGCACTTCAGCAGATTTAGACAACTATTTCGATTTAAACTTCTCATTTTTCCCAAGCATCCTTTATAATTCTACTTTTATCCCAAATATTTAGCTATCCTATTATTCTTTTCTTAAGATATACGATTTTATTTCGCTTCCCATAAATTTTATTTAATGGTGTTATTTCCTTAGCAGTTCTATCACACCATGCTTCATAGGAAACATTCGTTCTTTCAATCCATACTGGATTTTCCAAGAATATATTTAATGATTCTTCAATTCCGTTAAATAGTGGTTTAAATTGAAAATTATTGCTAACTTTTTCAATTTTTGTATTATCAAATTCACGATCATATAATCGATCATAGCAGATTTGCCATTTGTTTCCCCATACTTTTTGTAGTTCATTAGAATCCTGAACGTATTTTATTTTAATTTTCTTTCCAGTTTTAGCTTCTATTGTTTTAGAATAAAAATTTAAAATTTCTTCCCATGTATGTGATTCTGATGTTGTAACCGAAAATGCTTGCCCATATGCATCTTTATTTCCAATGAGACTCACTAATATTTCGGCAACATCTGGACCATAAGTCATAGTTGTTTTTCTTTTCGCAATATCTCTCGGAAAAACAACTGTTCTTCCTTCTAATGCTCTTTTTAACCAGTCTTCTTTTTCATATACACCTAATTGTATACGATTTGAATTATAGGTAATATATGGACGAATAATAGTCCAATTTTTCTTACCTGATTGAAAAAGAATATTTTCCTCTTTGCCTTTAGCAAGTGCATATTCATCTGTGGATAAGTATTCATTATCATCACATGAATCAATTAATCTTAAACTTTCTTCCGTTATAGGTTTAGAAGAATCGGCATAACATCTAGCAGAACTGAAATAAAAATATTGATCTGTGCAATCTAGAAAGTCTTGAATGCGATTTTTAAATTCATTCGTAGAATAAACCATAAAATCAACAATTGCATCATACTTTTTATTCATTAATGAATGCATAAAATTATCATCTTTTGCATTTCCCTGAATATATTCAATATTACCTTTTGACTTTTTTTTTCTTCTAGAAGTAACGTAAACATGACAATCTTCTCTTTTTGAGAGTTTATTAACTAGAGGCATTCCCATTGCCCCTGTTCCACCTAACACAAGTATTTCCATCTCTCTTACGACTCCTTAATAATTCTTAGAATAGACTTACGATTATTATTAATTACTTTCACTAAGAAATCTTTAACTAAATCATTTTCCCTTATAGTATAAGTTTTAAAATCTATACTCTTCGGAACATTCATGATTAAATCTTTTTCATCATTTGAAAGAACAATAAGTAATAACGAATTGTTCATATTGATATTTCCTAAAGTATTAATATCGAGCATTAACTCTTTTTCAGTCATTACAGCAATATATCTAGAATGCATCTTTGCTAATGAAGCGCCTAATACATTAGCAATAGTTCCTTCATAACAATTAGAAAGCCCTCCATTAACAACTTTACATTGATAATCATATCCTGCAGTGTCAATCCTATTTGAGAAATACAAATAATGATTAGCATTTAAAGTCTGTGATAAGCAATTTTCTAATTTATGACAACTTTGTTTAGCTTTAACAGTATAAGAATCATCCTTTAATTCGACATGAGCAGGGAATTGATTAAATTCCAATTCTTCTAAATCTTGATAATTGTCAATAACATAATGAGTTTTAGCAACATCTGCTATTTCTATATTGTAATCTAAATGTTGTCCTATTGTTAGAAGTATAATCGGTAAATTTCTATAATAAGCTTCAGTCATTCCTGAGAAAGCACTTCGCGATTCATTACTAGAATTAACGATAACTAGTACACAATCGTTTTGTTTAGCTGCAATACCTGTAGCAATATACAGCGCAGATCTTGGATCACATGCTGAAATAGTCTCTATACCAGAGCTTTTATATTTCTTCACTAATGGATATTTAGTCAAATCTGATGTGTAAACCAAATAATTTATCTTCATATACTACTATCCTTTCAATACTTTCTTCGCTGCTTGAGCAATTGAATTTTCTTTTGCTTTATTCCACAAAGAACTTCTCTTTACCTTTGCTTTTAACGAATCGTCTTTGATTATATTGTTCATCATATATAATGCATCACTTTCATCCTTATCAGTTGTAAATATTTCTAATAAGACTGGTTTATTAGACTTATTAAGCCACTTATTCTTTACGCCATTATATTCATTCTTAGATGAAGCACTATAATAAGTAATATTCAATTCATCACATAAGCTTTTCACTAAATCTACATTCTTAAATCCATTATGTCCTTTAGCAGCGATGTATGGATCTGCTTCATCCTTAAAAAAAGCTGCACGATGGTTATAATTTTTAAATTCTGTTCCAACGCCATTATTAATAAGCATTATATGCATATTTACTGGAATCTCATTAAACATAGTATTAATATCATAGAAATATGAAAGATCACCAATAATCATAAAATGTTCTTGATCTTTATTTGCAATTGCTGAACCTATACCAGAAGATAAGCACCCATCAATACCATAACCGCCGGAATTAGAATAGCATGTGACACTTGCTGGTGTTTCAAAATAATTCCAAACTCTCAATGTATTCAATATACTCAAATGTAATACTGAATTTTCCGGTAAATTCATTGAAGTTTCTTTTGCTATCCACATATTGGAGAATGGCAATTCAGGAATATGATCTAAAATATTCATTTGTGATTCTTTAAAGCTATTAATCAGCGTATAAGCTTCTTTATTTGTCGCATAGTGATCAAAAAAGTCAAGTTCACTCATTTGGAAAACATAAGTCAAATTATAATTTGGATCTCTTATTTCACCATCTTCATTTACTCGCCATGTTTCTTTGCCTGAATAGTTGATATAAGCCCCATGAACATAACCGATGTATATAATCAAATCAAAGTTTCTGGTTCCTAAATCTTTACCTTGACTATTTGTCAAGTTTGCTAAAAAGCGAAACTTCCCTCTATAGTTACTAATTTGATCACAAATCACTACTGCATCATAAGAACTACAGAAATTATCAATAGCATTTGTTTCTTCTTTGCTAAAAGGTTTATGTGCACCAACAAAGATCCCAATACGACCATTTGGAATTTTCGGAAAAGAATCATTTTGGATACGCTGAATCATTCGAAATTCAGGTAATCTCTTAACAGAGAAGTTATTTGAATATGTTGTAAACATATTTAAATGAACTGGACCTTTACATTCTCTGCGCAATTCTAGTAACGCATCATTTATTGCCGTTATAGTATGACTTCTATCCTCATCAGTACTAATCATTGGAATTGGAAAACTTTTCTTTACCATATCAGTGAACTGTTGTGAACGGTCAATAACCTGAGCAACATAATTTCCTACTCTTCCCGAATGTTGTGAATAAGTCACTGCTAAAACGGGTAAATGCCTATAATATGCTTCTGTTAATCCTGGAATATAGTTTCTAGAAGCTGTAGCACCTGTACAAGTAATCACAACTGGTTCTCCGCTTTCCTCAGCAAGTCCACAAGCCATAAATCCTGCCGCTCTTTCATCAACTGCTGAAAAGACTTTAAAATATGGATCTATTTGAACTGATGCAACAAATGAAATATTTGTTGTACCAGGGGATGCAATAACATATTTAATATGATGCTGTTTTAATAAAGAAATCAATATAAGAGTATTTTCTTCAGATGTATAAAAATGTTCCATAAAAATCTCCATTTCATTTAGTTAGTCTTATGTCTTCTGAATTTAACTTTATTCTTTGTCATAGTTTCAATCAGTGTCAAACATTCATCAAATTCTTTACTTCTAAAATTAAATAAAATAAAGATAATATTTGATAAAACCACACAAATAATACCTCGAATGATAATAGTAAGAACTAAATTCATATTAATGTAGTGACACACAAATACACATAAACATACAGCTATAATAGCAACAATAACATATCTAATAATACAAGAAAAATATTCTTTAAATCTAAAACGTTCAAACAATGTTGTAAATAAATTATGGAATAACCATGGCATACCTACAATCAACATAGATAAAACTGTTGATAACATAATTCCGTAAATACCCCAAAATTGCACCATGATTAAATTCATACCCAAATTTGCTAAAGCGGTAACTAATGGTCTAAATCTATCTACATGCCATATTCCACCAGCATCCTTATAAGTATTGATTAATTGGTTAATTTCATACACATAGTAATAGACAACCAAACATATAACGGCACTGAAAGGTAGCAATAACTTAGATCCAACCCACAACTTCATAAATGGCTGAAATAAACATAACAAGCAGCATGAACATATTGTTGCAATCCATGAAACAAATAATGTGAATTTCTTTAAATCATTAAAATTCTTATCTTTTGTTTCCAATATTAAACTATTACCTATACCAGCTGTTGATGCTTGAAAAGCTACATTCACTATACCAATTAGAGCTGTAATGATATAAAAATAATTTTGATAAATTGTTAATGTCTTTAATCCTAAAAATGCAGAAATAACAATTGTGTCGGCAGAATTGACAATAACTGCTCCAACTCTAGATGTAAATAAGTCTCTAATACGATGATTAATTTCTCTTCTTTCTTCTTTGGATACATCACCTACTGGATTATACTGTGGATACATTCTCTTTGACTGGATAGCTATTAGAACATTGTTCAATACCTGTGAAAAGAGTAATGCAATGACATATAAATAGTAATCATGGAATTCCCATAAGACAAAGAATTGAATAACATATTGAATGGTATTTGTTATTAAAGTGACTTTATTGATCATATCAATTCTCTGATATGCATCAAAGATACTATTTCTGTAAGCAAATAACCAATATGTTAACACTGTTGCACTCAAATTCAATAAATAAAGAACATAGATATTTATATTGGGAGGTACACTACCATGTATTAAATGTGGAATAAACGGTGTTAGAAAGCCTCCAACAACTGCAATAACTAATCCAATAATACGATAATAGAGCCTATAAAGCTTCATTAAAGCACATATTTGTACGTCATCATCTTCTGCTATTGGTTTATACATACTAAAAACCATAGCAGTACCTACACCTAATTCCGCAAGATTTAATACTTGTAATATTGAAGTAAATAAGCTATTTAAGCCTGTATATTGTACACCCATTAAATAAATCATGGCTGTACGCATTAAGAATGGAACTATAATTTGATACACCTTTAAGATAATACCAAATACCATATTCCTGGACGCGTTTTTTGTTCTTTCTATTCTCATTTTTACTCTGATAAAGCTTTCTTTAAGAATGCTTCGCTTTCCTTTCTCTTCTCATTAATAATTTTATATGCTTCTGTATAGTCCGCATGAAGATTTTCATATATAATTTCCTTTTCATTATACCATCTATTTTTTAGTTTTAGAGTAGTCACCAAAGTATCAATTCTAGAATTCATTTTACCTAACCCATTTTCTTCTCTATCAAATATTGTGAAAGGCACATTAAATATAATAGAAAAAACACTTGAATGAAAAGAATCTGTAAATATATATGTAGCATTCTTTTCCAGAAATAAGAATTCAGCTGGACCACTTGTATAATATGGATCATTAGGATTTAATATTTCGATGATTTTACAATTATCTTTAGCTGCGATTTTATTAATTTGTGCTCGTCGTTCACTTGATAAATCACCTAAAAAATAAAGTAATATATACTTTTCACCATTGTAAATCTTCGGCTTTTTCATCACTCTCTCCCATTCTTCACTAGTAAGTAACATTGTTGGATCAATGAGAGTTTTGATGTCTTTTCTTCCAGTTAGTTTAGTCAACAGATTATTTGCAGCTTCTTCTCTTACGGAAATATAGTTGAAATCATTAAGATATTTTTTCATCTTATTTGCGTAACCTCTATCAACTTTTGATAAACCAATGCTAGCAGCATATGCAATCTTCTTTCTTCTCTCATTTATAAAATCTAAGAAGAAATAATCAAAACCAGCAAATTCAGGATTCCATATTTGATCTGATCCTACAATAAAATATGAGTATTTTTTAGAACAACCACTTTTAATAATTTGGTCAATATTACATTGATCATATTTAATATTTTTATTAAACTTGATAAAATTATATTCTCTTATCCACTTATATTTTTTATAAAAAATTGAAAGAGTAAATTTGACAAATAGTTTAAGTCTATTTTTAATAGTAATTTTATTCCCTATGTGAAAACATTCAAATCCCATCTTAGTAATATAATAATTTAAGGCATATGCTTGTAATCTATTACCAAAATTTGTATTATCATTTATTGATATAATTGCAATCTTTTTCATATAATAAAAATCAATAATAACTGTTTATTACAACAGTCAGAATTATTATTAGTCGAGTAGAAAAACCCAACCTTACTCCTTTCTTCTTTAATTAATAAAAATCTTAAAATATAATATGCATAATAATTTAGGTTAATCATAACAAAACTATATACGTCTTTCTACATACAGCTTTTTTATTACAAATTCAACTATATCCATTCGTAATGATTCTTTATAAAATATATAGATATCAAGCAATTACGTATTTTGGTATAGTTAACGTATATGATTGAATTTTTTCTCTTCTTGTAAGCACCTAAATATGCCGAATATGAATATTTTTATAACCTTTAGAGTTACCATGCCCCTTCCATAATAATTATGTTGTCCTACAGCATTGCTTTTGTTCTCATCATCACAAAAATAACATCATACATAATACTATTTTATTCATTTCTTAGTGTTTAAATTCTTCTTAAACGTCCTCTTTGGTCCATTTAATAAAATTATAGATCACTTATATCTAGTAAAGTCTACAATAAAAACGTGTTGCTAATAAAAGGAGACTTGCATAAGTCTTAATCTAATATTCTTCTATTTTCTAAATAGACAGGTGGATCTTATTCACAAAATTCTAAAATTTGCTGTCGTTGAAATTTATCTTTACGTTTTCTAAATTGATAAGACACTTAATTATTAACATGACTAATAAAAATAAGGTTCATATTACTTAATAAAATATTCTTCATATCATCTGAAGATGATGAATTTGCTTTTGTCTTAATGTAGTGACTATACAGACTTTTCAGTTTCCATTAGCTCAATGCATTAGCAGCTGTACACTTTGCACCTTTTTGTTTGCATACTTATCTTCTTTCATTTTATTTACATTTAGCAGATATCTATTCAAGTGTTACTTAAGCTCATTTTGCAATTGTTCATTTATTTATGATCTAATGATTCTACATTCTTTACAAATTTGAATAAATTTTACTTCCAGATCAATATCACAGTTCTTAGTTTAAAAAATTTGCATTCTACTACCTTAAAGCCAAAATAACAATATAGAAAACATTAAACAAAGCCTATTTGTAATCAAATATCACCTTTTTATCTCTACGTATCAGTTAATATTTACTATCTCTATTATTCCTAATGCAAAATTATGCATAACTTTTTGCTTTTTTGTAAAAATACATTTGTTGCAAAAATCACTAGAAACAAGCATAGCTCAAACCATTGATTACATTACTATCAATAATTTAGTTCTAGCAAAACGTAAGAATAAGACTACTTTAGCTCACTGCCCTCCGAATAACGCTTGCACACTTATATAGTCCACTCTTTGTAAATAGGAATTCCTTCCATGATTGTGACTTGGATAATAGCTTTGATACTCTAATTAGTATTTTAAATCTCCATATAACATAAAACGTTATACTGAATATTAACTTCAATTTGGTAGTTACAGGATTCATAACTTATATATCAAGTTCAAAAAATCAGCTATTTGTTAAAAATGTTAATAATTAAATGACTTATCACCAAGAAACCATAAAGATGGATTTCATCGAATACAGATTCAAGAATTATGTGAATGAAATCTAGAAATCGATTTAGAAAATAGAAAATTTTCCATTCATACTTATGGAATTTATCTTTTGCTATCACCACGTATTTGTTACATTACTATGATTTAAACAATTTATTTATTATGTCTCGTTAAAATAACCAATCAAAATTTGCTTTTCTTTAAATCTCTAAACATTAATTTTTTATCCAATTATCGAATATTTAAGTTATATTTGACAGTTATTACTGTTTACATGTAAATAAGTCTAGATAAATTGTCTGATTTCTAAAAAATTAAGAGAACTCTTAAACAAATAATTTTTTATAATCTATATTGCAATGATTTGGATTTTCAGTTCGTTTTTTTCCATCACTAACCTTGATTTTTTAAAGGTAATTTCTTATAAATAACAATAATTAAAAAAAGCATTAATTCTTTGATACTTCCAATCTTAAATTTTAATTTATTATAGTAATTTTCAGAATTATAATCCCAATTCTTATTTTTTATATCCCACCATAGTGCATATAAAATATGAGTATTTATAGCATCATCCACTAATTGACCATAGTCAGAGTGCTTAGATATTACATAATCTTTAATCTTTTTTAAACATTCAATAGAAGAATAATTCAAGTGTTTCATTCTTTTTGTTGTCTTCGCATGGGAAAGCGAATTAGATCTAACGAAATAGTCATACAATGGTTTCGCACAAAACCCAATTTTTGGATTATGCATTAAATCTAAACTTTTAAGCGTCCATAACTTATCTTCGTAAAATTCAATGACATCAAAACATAGTAAATTATCATCATTTAAGAGTATAGAACTAACTTTCCATGCCTTGTTCCATGGAAACCCACCACCACATTTAAAATCATGTCTTGTAATACTCTTATATACATAACTAAGAGAAGAATTTTTCTCATTTATAATAAATGGTTCTTTCTTCTCGTTCACAATGTTATTCCATGAATAAATTAATAAATCATAATCATGAAAAGACATTTCATATTCAATTTTTTCTAAGGCTTTCTCACACAATCTATCATCAGAATCTACAAAAATTAGAATATTACCTTTAACATGTTTTAACCCCTTATTTCTAGCAATAGAAACTCCCTGGTTTTCTTGATGTAAAAGCAAAATTCTACTATCATTATCAGCAAATTTTTGAGCTATTAGATAACTATCATCTGTTGACCCATCATCAATAATAATTAATTGAAAGTCTTTATAAGATTGGGTTAAAATAGATTTTATTGTTTCTTCAAGGTAAAAACCTGAATTAAATACAGGCATAATTATACTAATCATCGTTCTTAAAAACTGCGTTAATATGTACTATACTGAAAATTCAAAATATGATAGTCTATAAATTATATTTAATAACAATATTATTATTGCTAATTAACAGATATCCAAATAACAAAAATAATAGTTAATTCTAATTGAACCAATCATTTTTGGTAATTAACTCAATCATAAATCAACAGAACTGCTTGTTAGCAATATAATAAATATTTGACTTAGATAAACTTTATATTATATTAAATAATTTAATATACTCATCATAAAATAATGTAAAAATTTTCTGTATTTAACGCATTCTAATCTCCTTTTTTATTTCGAATATTAACCTGGAATGATTTCATTTTCAGCAATTATAAATAAGCAAAAGTTTAATATATTTTATATTTATATCCGCTAAATATCATATTTATCTTACAATAATCGCTACATGAAAACATTTTAATAAATTTATAATTCCGCGTTGACACAATCTAACGCTACGGCAATCGTATCATCCATATCGAAATATTTATACATGCCTAAACGGCCGCCAAAGATCACTTTGC
>AUXO017464190.1_pt1 | contig 12659 bp, 7 predicted proteins | sample 768731 | NCBI WGS metagenome assembly AUXO01 (sample SAMN02715735, study PRJNA202380) | gut metagenome | biome: sheep rumen | host: Ovis aries | place: New Zealand: Palmerston North | reverse complement strand
CCAGTAGCAATTCTTCCGGCAATCAGCTTGTGGTTCTGGGACTCTGGCAACTCGGCAAATGCTTTTTCGGTGGCTTCGACCATTTTTTTGTCGGCGGGAAAATCGGAGACTTTCATCTGCGGGATTTCTGAAATCTTGTAGCCAAAACCTGTCGCATCCATGTCGTGATAGAGGGCATCGGTGGAGACCACAAAATCAAGAACGCGGAGACCTTTTGCCATTGCACCCGCGATTCCCGTGTTGATGATATGGGTCGCTCCCATTTGCAGAATCAGTCTTTGTGTGCAGAGGGCTGCGTTGACTTTTCCCACGCCGGATTTTACGATAATGACTGGAATTTTGTTCAAAAGTCCCTCGACAAAGACCAGTCCACCGGCTTCCGTCGTTTTTGTGGCTTCAAGGCAGGATTTCAATAGATTCACCTCAACGTCCATTGCGCCGATAATTCCAATTTTTTTGTTCATAAATAGTACTCCGTGCAACCAAATGCGAAATTTGCAATAATTTTCAAAAAAAGATTAAAAAATTACAATATAGATTGACATTTTTTTTCAAAAGTTCTATATTGTAGTCAGCAGCAAGAATTAACAATTCTTAATAGCCGGACCGTTGTTTTATCCTCCTTAGAGCGGTCCGGCTAATTTTTTTCCATCGGCTATTTTATCATAAAAGATTTAGTTTTTAATAGTCCCCCTTGCAATTTTGGTCTAATTCAAAGTAAAATTGGACTATATTGGGTTTATGCCCTAAAAAAATGGAGGAAAATATGGCTTATTGTCCAAAGTGTGGAAAAGAAATCGCTGATGATTCAAACTTTTGTCCAGCATGTGGTTTTAAGATTGGGGAGGCTGTGACTCCTGCAGTTACTGTTTCGGCCCCGGCCCCGGTAGCTGAGAATAAACAGGTTGCCCTTCCCGAAAATGTGTCACCAAAAAGTAGACTCTGCGCACTGTTGCTGGGAATCTTCCTGGGTGAGATTGGGGTTCACAACTTCTATCTTGGAAGGATTGGTCGTGGAATCGCACAGCTGTTGATGTTCATCTGTGGATTCGCAGCCTATATGTTTGGAATTTTTAAGATTTCATTTAGCGCAACATATACTGCTGCAATTTCAAAGTCAGTCAACTACTCGGAAATCTTTACTTCGATTCCATTTATTATTATCGGGGTTCTGCTGTTCTCCGCTGCTTCAATCTGGGCATTGGTTGAATGGATTTTGATTGCCTGTGGAAAGGCACGTGACAAGCAGGGTCGTCCTGTTCTTGTTTGGACCAGATAATCAAACGCACGCTAAAAGAAAGGGACTGAAAAAAGAGCTTCAAAACTCTTCAATCGGTCCCTTAATCATTTATGGAAATTTAAAATCAGAATTCTACAACTACGGGTTTTGTGTAATCTTCATGGAAATAATAGGTGGCGCGTCTTTTGTTTGGTTCATAAACGGTGGTCCAAACGGTGTGCTCATGCTGAAGAACAGATTTCATTGCATCGCGAACTTCGGTTTGTGACATTTTCCAACTTTTTTCGATTCCAGCCTGCATTAAAGTATTGTAACGCTCTTCTGAATTGCCGGGTTTTTGATTTTTTGCTTTTTCCAGACACACAGAGGAAATGTAGTGATTTGTTACCGCATGAGTTTCCGTTACATACATTTCATCGTCATACCATTCGACCACAACGGATTTTCCTGTATTATCGGCAATCGCAAAATGATAGGCAGTTCCAAGAACCGAGTGCATGTCTATGTCCCGCAGCAGCTTAAGTGCTTTATCAACACTGTCGGCATGGTCCAGCAAATATCTGACGGCAACCGTAGTTGTAACATCATGCTTTTTTGTAGCCTGGGCAGTTTTTTCGGTATTACCGGCATCAAGAATTGAAACATAAAGACCTTTTTCATTCAGTCCATCCATCGGTACAAAAACTGACATCAATGTTACGGCTTTTTCGGAATTGTTTTCCGGCTCCCATTTTCTACCGTATTGCATAAATTCGAGACAGAAAGAACTTGTTGTAGAAATTGATTCAAAGCCTTTGGTGGGTTTTGAATGAAGCAGAAGGATTCCAGTGTCGTTAAGCCAGTCAAAGTTACGGCCATAAATTTGCCCGCCGGCAGAATCTTTGTTTGCAGCAACAAGCGAGGAACATGCAAAATCATCGGGAAGGGAAATTTTTAATTTGGAACTGATTTCAGCATAAGTTTTCCAGTTTGGGATATCGCTTTCAAGATATTTTCGGAGAGCCGTTTCATCTTTTACATCCGCATTGATAAGTGCATCAAGAAGATAGTCGCCAAAATATTCAAGGGAATAAGCTCTGTCTCCAATTTTTTTTAGCGAAGAAACAGCATTGAGGCCCGGCTCCGTTGGCGGAGTTTTGTTGCATGAAAAGCACAGGAGCATGACCGAAATTAAAGAGAATGCTTTTAATATCTTTTTCATTTTTCACCTCTGTGTTTAAGTTAGAAAGTTATGTTGTTCGTTAAGGACCCTGCTGTGTTTTCTATATAAGTGTCACCAGAAAGATGACATGCTGTTACGATTTTAAATTGCCAGGTTGTATTGGATGCGAAACCTCCGTACAAAAGTGAATATGTTGCAGTGCTCTCATAAATCCCCATACGCTCCCAAACGGAACTGCCGTTTTGTCTTTTATAAATAACGAAATTTGTGTAGCTTCCACTTGGTCTGGTCCATGTAAATTTTATGGAATTTCCGCTTTTGCTATAGTTGAAATTGGCCGCACCAACAGTTGCCGTCGGCCTTGTGCATACTGTTATTGTTGTATCAGTACTTTCGATTTTTGTTCCGTCGTTTTTCACAGAATCCTTTACATAGCTTCTGACGCAGAATGAATATTTGTGTCCCGCCGTAAGGCCTGTTGCATTGTATGCTGATGTGGTTGCACCAACGTAACTACATAGGGTCCAGGTTGAGCTTCCATTGGTGAGGTCCTTTTTGTAGATATTATAACCGTTTTTATTTCCAGATGTTGGTTTTGTCCATGAGAGACTTACGCTTGTTCCGCTATTTACCGTTGCAGTTAGATTCGTTACAGAATTCGGTTTTGTGTAGCAATATTTAATTGAATTTGTTTCATCATATTCGCCATAGTTGTCATCGTAATATGTGTTGGTGGATTTCCCCGATATTATGTCGCCGGGGTTTGGACGACTGTCTACAAAAGAGACTGCATAGACATAATAGCATGTTCCGGGGACAAGGTTCCCAGAATGTAAAACATTTGCATATTTTCTTTGGCTGCCATTAAATGTGTGTCCAACATTCCACCAGTCATCATAAGTCGCATACTGAATATTGTTGCAGTCTGATGTATAGAAAATCATTATTCCAGCACCATTACCACTTGTCGGGAAAGTTGATGGATATTCCCAGCACAAATCAAGCTTTGTGGTTGGGGAAGTGGAATTCGGTGTGAGCGATGTTATTTTTGTATAATCCGGTCTTGTGTATTCGGAGACTATAGAAGAGACAGTGCGATACCCATAAATATCGTAGTAATCTATCTGGACATCGTATTTTTTACCCTTATTAAGCGTAATTTTTTGAATTTCGGTACTGGAGAATGAACTGCTTTTCATCAATTTTGTGCCGGTCCATGAGCTAGTTCCAGTCTGTCTGTAATAAATCCATGCATAGTTGAAATCTGCTGTTGGTTTGAATGAAACTTCTAGTTCGCCAGGTTTGGAGCTTTTCAATGTGGGGGCAGTAATTGCGGGGCCTTCGTTGTCGATAATCACATAGCGTTTCAGTCTTGTGGCTTCCTGTTCTAGTGTTGATATGCCTGTGATTGTAAAATTGTTATAGTCATTTCCATTGATGTCCTTCACTGAGATTTCCAGTTCATAAAGTCCCTGTCCATTTATGATTGTGGGGAAAAGACGTGCCAAATCAATAGTCATCGGCTCGGTTTCAGTTCCGTAGAGTTTGGAGCTTTCAATCATGCTGGTAAAATCAATGGACACGGTTTTCTTTTGGTTATAAAACAATGCGTTAATTATGGCATCATATTTTTCAGAGGAAATTTTTCTCAAACTGATTTGGAAATAATCGAGCATACCGCTTTCCAAATCGGAGGCTTTAATATAGAGTTTGATTTTTTTGTCGCCAAGATGCGAATAGTTTTGTATGGAATCATAACTCAGTTGTTGAAAATCAATAGAGCGCGAAGGTTTTAATGCAGTACCGCTTGAATCGGTCAGAGTGAACTCAACATCCGGATTGGTTGTGTCGGTCTGGGAATTGAGATAGTAGTTGAATTTTTTGTTTGCCGCAAGGGTTATTGGTTTTTCAAATCCATCTTCCGTGTACTTTGTGTAAATCCCCATGCCAATTGTGGTCAAAATCTGAGAGCTTGCAGCCGGTGTGAGCGTTCCACTTTCCGCAGGAACAACCAGAATGTCGTCGCGTTCGAAATATGGTGCGCGGTAGTGTGACAGCATGTTTTGCTTGTTCCGGTCCGTCACCTGTATGTTTTTATAGAAGGTTTTGTAGATTTTTTCTCCATCGTCATTATCAAAACAGGCAATGTATCCGTAGACTCTGTTTTCCGGTGTGATTGAATCAATGGACTCTGGCTCGGCTGCGTCATAGAAAATATAGAGTTTGTCGAAAATGCCTGTGGAGTTTAGTTCTTCGGCGGTCACTTTTTCTGCGTCTGAAAGTTCCGGGTCCTTTTTATGGAAAACAACGGCATAATCTTCCGGCACAATTCCAGCGGACTTTAGTTCTTTCCTAAGTTCCTCGCTATCATAATAGATTGAGTTTTCGCAAATGTCCCTGTCGAACATGATTGTGATTCTTGAGTCGCGCAGGATTCCTGTTTTTTCGTAATAGGGGAATGTGGAAAGAATCTGCGGGCGTGAAACACAGTATGGCTGAATCAAAAGACCGGAGACTTCTTTTTTTAGAGAAAATGTGGTTTCCCTTTCGTAGCGGTTTTCAATCGAAATGATTTCATCGGCTTCGTCGGTGGTGTACGGAATCCATTTGCCATTTGAATCCTGATGCAGAACCTGCCACTTTATAAACTCATAGTCGTTGAATGGCTTGCAGATTGTGGAAAATTTTTCTCCAACCTTTTTGACAAGATTTCCGCTTGGTATTGTCTCGGAGGATTCGCTGAAGATTTTCAAATCAAATGTCGGTGCGTTCGCAAAATTTATTGCATCCTCAATATCCTTTCGTGCCGTTGCTCCGCTGAAAAAGTTCTCGCATGACGGAAGCATGAATATTGCAGAAAGCATGGAAACAAGTTTTAGTGTAAAGGCAAATCTTTTTTTCATGGTCAGCCTCCGATATTAATTTTTATAAATTGCTTTGAAACATTGTTCGCGCAGTCGGATAAACAGAAAGCGAGCATGTATGTTCCCGGTTCGCAGTCGGAAAAATCAAAAACACGGAAACTGTTCTCGTCATCTCCCAAAGTGCTTTTGCTGTAATAGTATTCAAAATTTCCTTCGTAGGCGCTGACAGTTTTTTTCACGTTTTGCATACCCAAGTAATAGTAAAGCCGGCTGTATTTTACTTCCCGAGTCTCTGGATTCAGAAGCTCTATTTTAAAATATTGCTCAACCCCGGAGCCGGCACGTGTTGGGATAAATTCAATCGTGTATGCACCGGTTTTGAGTGTTACTTCTCTTGATTCTTCGGCAGGTTCTGTTACGGAGCCTTTTGCCCAAATTTTTTTCTCCGGTAGATTTAACGCGGATTCTGAATTTGCAATTTCCCAATTGTACCTGGGAGATGCATTGCTGGAGCTGGATGCGGAATTTTTTACACCAAGATTTGATGCGCCTGGTGTTTTTTCGTCCATGTGTGAGTTGACCACATAGCCCCACTTGAACTCTGTGTCCATGACGATTTTTGAGCCGTTTGATACATAATAGAAGTTTTTGATTGAGACCGTTATGGTTGAATTGTCCATCGGTGGATTTTCTTTATCCACCGGGATAAGCAGAGTGTCGGGGGCAATGAAAAATGGAGCCTTGAAATGTGCCAAAAGATTTTCGCCCGTCCGCTTGTAGATTATTGAAATGTTTTTGAAGTGCCTCTCTCCGTCGTCTCCAATATATCCGTAGACCCTGTTTTCCTTGGTGATTGAGTCTATTGAATCAGGATTCCGAAGAGCGTCGTGCAGGATTTTGTCCAGACCCACGCCAAGACTTTTCAGTTCCTCTCCAGTGTAGTAGATGCTTCCATCGTCCATATTGCTGTCAAAAATGATTTTGATTGTCGTGTTGATAAAATCTCCGCTCGGCTTGTAGAACGGAATGTTTGTGAGGACGGTCGGTTTTTCTGCGACAAGTGGTTTTATCAATAAATCCTTTGCCCATCTTTTGATTTTGAAACTTGTGTCCGTAAGGTTCGGATTTTCAAAATCAATGATTTCCGCAGCATCTTTGTCCGTGTAGGCATTTCCATTTTCCCTGTTGATTATCTGCCACTTGATGAACTGTAGTCCAGTATATGGAACAAAAGAAACAGGTATCCTGTCTGTGGCTTTTTGGATTAAATCGCCGCTTGGACTTGTGATGCCGTCATCCGACATGATTCTGATGGTCATTGAGGGGGAATTTTCGTATTCGATTTTTGCTTCGATTTCCTGTTTTAAAATGGATGAGCTGAAAAAACTACCACAGGATGTTGCCAAAAGCGAAAGAGAGGATATCAAGATTAAAGGGAGCAATTTATTCATAAAAAGCCTCCTGAAACTTTCATCGGCTGAAAAAATTATCTCATAAATACTTTTGTAAAGCAAGACTCCATCAAAAAAATAAGAACCGCATATTTGTAAAACAAACACACGGTCCTTTTGTTTCAATTGAATCTGGGCTTACTCTACCAAGCAGTCATCTGATTTCTGTGTGGTGATTGCTTTTCCGCCGGCCACAAGATTTACGCCATCAACTTTTGCGGTTTTTCCGGAGATTTTGATTTCAATCTTGAAGAACTTGTCCGCATCGATTTTGGCTGGCTTTTCAGCATTCGGGTCGGCTCCTTCCAAAACAACCGGTGTTCCCGGGGCTGCCCAAGGTGCGGTCAAAAGCTCAACCTTTTCTTTTCCGTCCTCGGTGTAGTCGGCTGCAAGCAACATTCCGCGGCTTTCGACACCCTTCATTTTACGTGGGGCAAGGTTCGCCGCAATGATTATGTGCTGCCCAATCAATTCATCTTCACGGAGATACGGTCTGAGTCCGCTCTGGATGATTCTCTCGGTTCCGCTTCCGTCGTCCAGATGCTCGATATACAGTTTGTCGCCCTGTGGATTTGTTTCAACGCTCAAAATCTTTGCGACACGCAAATCAACATATTTATTGAAATGCTCGACCTGATTTTCGGCAAGCTTTGGTCCTTCATCTTTTTTTGCAGCCGGAGTTGGATTCGGGTTCGGCTGTTTTACTGGAGTCGGGATTGACGCTGTTTTTGCTGAATCATCATGGGACTTTGGTTCATGCTCCATGAGATATTCCAAATCCATTTCCCCTGCGACACACGGAACCGTTACCTGCCAGTTTTCCAGAATCTGCGGGTGGATTTCACCAAAAATTCCGACCTGTTTTCCGTCAACAATGATTCCAGCCTGGCGACCCGGGATAAAGCGCGGGTCATCGGTTTCCTTGACTTCATATTTGTGGTCAAGATAATAAAGGAGCGTGCTGACTTCGCTTGCGGCATCGTTGAAGTTTGCGTTGTTGGAGGCGGACAAAAATCCAAGGCTCTGGATTGTGCGTGTTCCGGTCTGCTCTTCGGTCGGGTCGATGTATGCAATCTTTCCGACTTCATAAATCTTGTGAGGATAAACCGCATTTCCGCTCTGGGACTCAGCTTCAAAAAGAGATGCGATAATCGACGGACGGATAAACTGGTAGTTTTCGCTCATCGGGTTTGCAATCTCAATTACATTGGAGCCGTCAATTCCCATTTTTTCGATATAAGTCTTTTTTGAGCCAAGATAGTTGAAAATCATCTCCTGATAGCCAAGACCGGACATGATATTTTTGACCTTGCGGCTGTAGATTGTGATTGGAAGAAGACGACCGATTGTAAAATCATTCGGGGAGGCGGGCTTGAAGTAGTCCAAATCCTGACCAATCATAACATCTTCTATAACATCAACTTCGTGGAGGAAATCATTGCGGTAAGGGGCAGGTGCAACAGTAAAAATCACGTCGCCGTCTTTTTTCTCGGATGTGACTGAATTTCCCATGCGGATTAAATCTTCAATAACCTGCTGCTCGGTAAGATTTTCTCCAAGCTTTTTGTTGATTGCGGAAAGACGTGCGCTGGTCGTGTCCTGGAAATAGAACGGAGTAACAATGTCCTGACCAAAACCTGTGTCATACTCGTGGTGAACCTTTACCGGAAGGATTTTGTATCCTGAGTCAAAGAAATCACAAGCAACAATGTTCGCACTCAGCAAAAGGCTCGCCATATCGTCGCCGGTAAGCTCGACAAGCAGATCAGTATCACCGACTTCAACGGCACCAAGATGAGCTGAGTTGATTATCGGAGCCATGCTCAAAACTTCACGGTTGTCATCAACAAGGAGAGGGTATTTTTTATAATCCTTCAAAATCCATCCGTACTCTTTTCCCTTAGGATGATTTTCCAAAATCTGGCGGAGGGTCATTTTTTCGTCCATCTGGAGCGGAACAAAACTTGTGTTGTCCGGGTCCGCTGCTGTCTGGTGGACTGGCCACTTAATCTGCGCCTGACGGTAGACTCCCATGGAGATTGTCTTTCTTTTGCGTCCGAAGTTCCAGCAGAGTTTTTCCTGGGTCTGGATTATGTCCTTGAGCATTGGTTCGTCAATCGGTTTTCCTGAAATCACAAATGCCACAAGATACGGGCGAATGTTTTTCAAATCGGCGGACACATCAATCACGCGGTCGCCATAGTCCTTCAGATTTCCCTTGGTTGAAAGGAATGAACTGTAGTCAGAATGTTTTGCACCTTCGTACTCACGCAGACAACGGGCGATACCACCTGTTGACCAAAGGTCCGGGCGGTTTGTATCGTTCAGCTCGATTTTGATTACACGGTCGTTTTCCGGAAGGCTCATATCCGGCTTTTCATCCAATTCTGCTTTTGCATGGGTCAGCTTTTTCTCAAACAAGTCATCCATGTTATATTTTTTCCCGACCAGATTAAAAAACAGTTTTTCGTTGACTTCTACTTTTGGCATGATTTCCTCTTGATTTTAAGTCGCCACATGATTCGGGGACTAAATTTAAAATATATTCTATTTTACTGAAATTTAAGGCGGTTGTCTAGGAAATGTCAAAACCTTGCGGAACTAAAAGCGCCAGGTCCAGGTCTCTTGGTGGATTTTTCCAAATAACAATGGTATAGTGGTGAAAAACTGGAATATCGGTAAGGAGTTCATATTGAAAAAGGCAATCATCTTTTTTATAAGCGTTGTATTTTTTTCTGGGATGGTCTCTTGCGGGGCATCAAAACCAAATATAAATGTGGCGGACACTTCGGCGGCGCAAAAATCTATCAATTCTTTTGATGACAAACTTTTTGAAATCCTGTCTGCAACGGAGGGAAACGTAAATTATTCTGCAATTTCAATTTATAGTCTTATGTATGCGCTTTCCAAAGGCTCCGGTTCCGACACGCTTGCACAGCTCGTTGATGTTCTGGATATTGTTCCATCCCAAGATTTTGAGGAGCAGTTAAAGTACATTCTCACATCAACAGAGAACATGTCAAATTCAATCTGGTACAAAAATAGCTTTAAGATGCAGGATGATTACAAAAATTTTCTTAATCAGTTCGAGTTTGAAATAAAACCCACGGACTTTACAAAATCAGCAGATGTCCGGAGAAAAATCAATTCTTTTGTCTCGAATAAAACCCACAAAATGATTAAGGACTTTCTTTTGGGAAATCTGGATGCCGGTACAAAACTTGTTCTTCTGAACACGCTTTATTTTAATCAGAAATGGCAGGAAAAATTTGACAAAAAGGAGACCCGCAAGGAATATTTTTATACAGACAGCGATGAGGAAATAAAAGTTTCCATGATGCACAAGTCGGATTATTATTCCTATTACGAAGATGAAATCTTTCAGGCCATAGAGCTTAATTATAAAGACAGCCGCTATTCAATGATTATTTTTCTTCCAAAACAGAATGGATTTGATTTTTCTGGGGCAGATTTAAATTCCTTGCTGCAAAAATTTGATTCCGACAATAAACCTTGTTCAGTCCGTCTTGCTCTTCCAAAGTTTGACCTTGTTTCAAAATATGAACTTGCGCCCATACTTGGTGGGTTTGGTATAAAGGACGCATTTTCTCCAGACTTGGCTGATTTTTCAAAAATTTTTACGGACAGCGAAAATCTCTTTGTCGATATGGCCATCCATCAGGTAAAGATTACTGTGGATGAGGAAAAAACAAAAGCCGCCGCCGTTACCATGTTTGGAGCAAAAAGTGCCCCCGTGGAATTAAATCCAGAAATCACATTCACCGCCGACCATCCGTTCTGCTACGTCATCCGTGACAAAGAACATGGGATAAATCTATTCTCCGGAATACTCAGAGTTCCAAATTGGGCATTATAAAAGTTGAACAGTCGCGCCGATTCCAGATGATTGGCAGCATACTTTTTTTTGTTTCCCATCTATGGTATATTGATTTATGGAAGAAAAGGAGCGGCAGATGGGAATCTATTTGAATCCGAACAACGAGAATTTTGAGAGGATAACAAAGCGCGAAATCTACGTGGACAAAACCATGATGATCAGCGTAATCAACCGCTTCATGGAAACCGACAACACCTATCTCTGTATTTCCCGGCCGCGCAGATTTGGAAAGACCATCGCATGGAACATGCTTTCTGCATATTTTTCCAAGGGATGTGATTCACGCTCTCTTTTTGCTCCATACAAAATCAGTTCCGACCCGAGTTTTGAAAGCAATCTGAACAAGTTGAACGTAATCCAGATTGATGTCAACAGTGAGTACCGCAACGAGAGGGACAGGGAAAATTTTTTGAACAATCTTCAGGATAAGATTGTCGCTGAATTTGCAAAACAGTTTCCCGACATCAGTTTTGGAGAAAAGGAATCCGTGGAAAACTGCATTTTAAAAACCTATGCCGAAAAGGGAGAGCATTTTGTAATCATCATGGACGAGTACGACGTGCTTGTGCGGGAAAATGTGAGCCAGAATCTTTTCACCCAGTATCTTGATTTTTTGAACGGACTTTTCAAGAGCGACACACTCCGGCCTGCCATTTCACTTGCTTATATTACAGGAATCCTTCCGGTAATCCGAGACCGCATTCAGTCCAAGCTGAACAACTTCCGCGAATACACGATTCTTGATGCATGGAAACTTGCGGAGTTCATCGGTTTTACAGGAGATGAAGTTCGTGTACTATGCAAAAAATACGGCACTGATTATGATGAGACAAAACGCTGGTATGACGGTTACAGTCAGCACGGTTTTGAAATCTACAACCCGGAGTCCCTTGTCCTTTCAATTGAAGAAGGCAACTTTGCAAATTACTGGAGCAAGACTTCAACTTATGCCGTGATTGCGGACAGAATACAGCAGAACTTCGCCGGAATGAAGGATGACATTATCCGTATGCTCGCGGGGGAAAGCGTTGACGTTAACGTGACCAGATACATGAACACCATGACCGATTTTTCAACAAGGGGCGATGCGTTCACATATCTGATTCATCTGGGCTATCTTGCGTACAACCGTGAGGACAAAACTTGCCGCATACCGAACAAAGAAGTGCGTCAGGAATGGTTCAACGCAATCGAGGCGAATGAAGATTATGCCGTGACCAACAAGATAATCCAGTCGTCAAAGGAGCTTCTTGCAGAAACCCTGCGCCTTAATTCCGATGCCGTCGCAAAATCACTTGACGAAAGCCACATCAACGTAACTAGCAACAGGAGCTACAACAACGAGGATGCCTTGCAGTCGGCAATCTATCTTTCATATATCTACGCACTGAACAAATATACGATTATAAAAGAGATGACCGCCGGGAAAGGGTTTGCTGATGTTGTATTCATTCCATTTGTACCGGATATTCCCGCGATGATAATTGAACTCAAGCGAAATGATTCCACCGAATCCGCAATAAACCAAATCCGCGAGAAAAAATATTTTGCATCCCTGGAGCATTACACGGGAAACCTCCTTTTTGTCGGCGTGAACTATGACGAAAAAACCGAGACCCACGAGTGCCGGATTGAGCAGCTGGTGAAGTGAGTTAAGAAGATTCCATCTGGTCGATATAGGTGTCCAGAGGCTCGATAGTAAATCCAATACCCATTTTTATCCCCTCTTTATTTTTAGCCAATCATTTCTAAGCGTTTATGTTGAATTGGTACTTATGGATTCTAAAAATTTAAAACATGACGTTTGCTAAAAAAAATTTTATGTAATAAAACCAAAATTAGAATTTCATTCAATAAGTGAATAAAATTCTAAATTTATACAGGGAGGTTCTTTATGGAAAAAAAGAATTTTTTTGAATCCATCAACATTGAGATTGATGGAAAACAGTATTCTGGTTATTACACAGAATACAACGAGCTTATAAATGTGCATTATAAGTTTCATTCGAAGAAAACGCAAAAGTCATTATATAATAATGCTCCT
>AUXO016135130.1_pt1 | contig 12660 bp, 4 predicted proteins | sample 768731 | NCBI WGS metagenome assembly AUXO01 (sample SAMN02715735, study PRJNA202380) | gut metagenome | biome: sheep rumen | host: Ovis aries | place: New Zealand: Palmerston North | reverse complement strand
ACCAGCGATATAGACGGCAATTTCACGATTAGCAATAGTGCCGGTTATAACACGTTGAATTTCCAGATGTTAGGCTACAAGACGGAGATGTTGACGCTTCGTAAAGGTCAAAACCGCAAGAACGTGAAGGTAAAGCTGACGCCGGATGTATATGGATTGCAAGATATCGTGGTGACGCCAAAGAACCGTAAGCGCGAATACAGACGAAAGGGCAATCCGGCGGTAGAGTTGATCAAGAACGTGATTGCGCATAAGGACTCGTTCTGCGTGACCGCGCAGGATCAATACACGGCGAAGAGTTATAGCCGTATGTCGTTTGCGTTGGATAATCTGAAAGTTAATTTCAAGAAACCTTTCTGGCGAGATTTTGCATTTGTCGAGAAGTATATCGACTCGACAGGTGTTTATCCGAACGTGACGGTGAGTATCCGCGAACACTTGAACACGGAGTATTTTCAGAAACGTCCGCACCGCGAGAAGAAAGTGCTGGACAAAAAACGTATCTTCGGTATAGAGAGTATTATTGGTTCTCAATCGTTTCAGGAGAACGTGAATGCCATTTTCAAGGACGTCGATATCAATGAGAACAGTATGAATCTGCTATTCAACCGATTTGTATCGCCGTTGAGTTCCACCCTTGCCGTTTCGTTCTATCAGTACTATATCATGGACACCATTATGGTGGATGGTTATCCGTGTATCGACTTGGCGTTCGTGCCTGTGAACTCGGAAAGTTACGGATTCACGGGTCACTTGTATATCGTTAATGACAGTACGTATCGGCTTAAGAAATACGCCATCAATATCCCACCGGATATCAACCTCAATTTCGTGAGCAATTTCTCGATTGAGCACAGCTACAAACAGTTGGAGAATGGTGTTTGGGCGCCGGACAGAACGAGCACTTATGCCAAGTTCTATATCCTGAACAACAAGCGAGGCATGTTAGCTCGTCAGACGAAAATATACACAGATTGGGATTTGGAGACGCCTATATCGAAAGAGACCTTCTCCAATCTCGCCGGCTCAGAGCCAGAACTGAACGACTCGACGGCCGAGATAGTAGAGGAAGGATACTGGACCGATGAGATGCGACCGGAACCGCTGACGAAATACGAGAGTTCGGTGGTGGATCTGGTGCGCGAGTTCACGAATACACCTAAGTTCAACAGTCTGGCACTCTTTGTAAATGCAGCCGTACTGGAGTATATCCCGACGAGAAAGGCGGAGTTTATGTACCTCAGTAAGTTCGATTTTGGCCCGATTTATAACTTCGTGAGTTGGAATATGTTAGAGGGCGTGCGTCTAAGAATCGGCGGCGCTTCTACAGCTCGTCTTCACGACCAGTTCTTCTTCCGTGGCTACGTGGCGTTTGGCACCAAAGACTTGTTACCGAAGTACAACGCCACTTTCGTATATACATTCGGGAAGCATAAGTCTCAGCCGTACGACGGCAAGCGGCACCACTTGCAAGTGATGGCACAGTATGATGTCGAGGAGCCGGGTCTGATTCAGGATGTCGTACGAAGGGATAATATCCTGATGTCCATTCCGACGAGTAATCCTACGATGCCTTTTGCGCAGTATGTTTTCCACGCGAAGGCGGAGTACATGAAGGAATGGCAGAACAACCTGATGTTGCGTGCGAGTTTCGATTTCAGCAATAACCGCGCCGCCGGAGCGCTTCAATACAACAAAGTGAATTGGACACAGCAGATCAGCGGCACTGATACGACGTATCTAAAGAACATAACAAATATCGGTTCATACCGGAATTACGAGGGTGTTTTTGAATTAGAGTACTCTCCGGGATCAAAGATTCAGATTGACCGTAACGGTGTCAAGAGCCCTTGGGGAATCGAGAAAGATGCGCCGACGATCAACCTGACGCACACCGTGGGATACTTAGACGACCGACATAACGGCGGCGACGGATTCTTCTATAACAAGACGGAGATTTTGTTTGACAAACGGTTCTGGTTCTCCGCATTCGGACACTTGGACCTGCGTATCAAGACAGGAATGATCTGGCAGAAAGTGCCGTTCACGAAGCTGCATATTCCACAATCGAGTACCAGTATTCTGTTAGCCCAGCGGTCGTTCAACCAGATGAAGCCGATGGAGTTCATGATGGATGAATACGTGTCGCTTTTCGCCACCTATTATTTCAAGGGCTGGATCATGAACCGTATTCCCGGCATCAACAAGTTGAAACTGCGCGGAGTGGTCAGCGTGGCTGCTATCTACGGGGGTCTAACGAAGAAGAACAACCCGTATCTGGAGACCGGTAACGGTTTGTACGATTTCCCGCACACGGCATGGGCGGATGGAGATATCAAGAATGCGTTTGACAACGACGGATATATCAAAGACAGTTACCGTACGTCATCGCCTATCGGCAAGTTGCCGTATATTGAGATCACGGCGGGTTTTGAGAATATTCTCAAGTTCATCCGCATCGATTATATCCGCCGAATCACGTATAACGACTATGAGTTACCATATATGATCCCCAAACGCGACGCAATGGGTAACTCCATATTGGACGAAAACGGCGATCCCGTGATGATCCATGGCCGCAGAAAGATCGGCGCGTGGGGGCGTAACGGAGTGAAGATAACAGTACGGTTCTCGTTGTAAGGTGTATTGTGTAAGGTGTATAAATTATGAAAAACATACGAATTATAGGAATGGTGATGCTCGCAGTATTGAGCATGCCTGCGATGCGCATCTCGGCGCAAGTAACGGACACCAAGCTGCAACTCAAGTTGGACGAGGTGAAAGAGAAGATGGTCGAGTTTGATACGGAGCACATGATCGACTCGCTGGATCAGGAGAAGCTACCGAGATTAGTATCCGGCGGCGTGCTAGCAGGAGCTAACCTGAGCAATTTCATCATCACAAGAGCTCACCACCCGATGAGTTCGTACATGCGTATCGGTGGTGAGATCGGCGGATTTCTGGATTTCTCCATCGACAAGCATTTCGCTATCCAACCGCAAGTACTTTTCACGGCGCAGGAGAATTATTTTCATGCCGGCGATTCGGCGAACCACTTATGGTCATTCGGTATGGAGATCCCGGTGTATTTCTTAGGAAGATTCGGAAGCCTGGAGCAAGGATACCTCCAATTCGGAGGTGGTATATTCACCCATTTCACGTTTGCGAGCAATATCGCCAATAAGTTCCGCAACGTAGATGAACCAGAAGCCACCAAACCCGTTCCGATGCCTATAGACACACATGACTACAGCCGTTTGTACAGTCTGCATAACAACCATTTTGGTGTCTGCGCGACCGTAGGATACGAGTTTGCTATCGGCATTCAGATCAACGTGCACTACAAGGTTAGTCTCTCCGACATTGCCGGCTTCTATAGCGAGATGAAAGGGCAAGAAGTTGCCAACGCGCTCATCTACCCGCAATCCATCTCTTTGGTACTCGGTTATCGATGGAGATAGACAAAAGACAAAAGACCGCTTCGCTCAAAGAGCAAAGACTGATTCACACTTTTTTGCGTAGCAGTTTGCTTTTCCCGATCCATTGCGGGAGAATGATTACTCCTGCGACTAAGTAATAGTAATAGGTGCAAAGACGCCAGATGGAGGTGATGAGAACCGTGGACATCTTAAACGGTATATATTCACCTAAGAAGCCGTCGAACATCACTTCGGCAAATCCGCTGCCACCAGGTGTCGGGACAATCATGCAGACGATGCCTAAGATGTACTGACGTGCGAAACACATCATGTTTCCCGATAAAGAGAGCGGATTAAAAATCATGATCGCCATATTGGCAATTAAAAACCGAAATCCCCAGATACCTGCCGTAGAGAGCATCATGCGTATCCAATAGCCGAAGGACTCATGGCGTATCTCCCGCGCACATTGGCGCAACTCTACCGCCGTACGCAGCGCACGCGAACGGTAGCGTCGGAGGAACTTGATGGAGAAGATGAAGCCTATTATTTTTGCTAAGATAGTGGGGTTGCAGAAGATACCGATGAAGAGGATGGCTAGCCAAACGACTTTCATGATGTAGCCGATGAGGAACGCCCATAGGTAGCCGTGCTGGAACGCTCCCTCTGCGGTGAAGAGTTCCGAATACGGGATGCATAAAAGCAGCAACGGGAAGAGGAGCACCATAAAGGCTTCATCAAGAAAGAGCGCCAAGACGGTCATGGAGGTAGCGCGGCTGATTTTTATTCCCTCGCGATGAATAAAGATGACCTCGAGCGACGAACCGCCGGCAGCGGAAGGCGTGACCGCGGAGGTGAACTCATATAACATCCGGATTCGGTATAATTGCCGAAACGTCAGCGGTGCGCCGGACATAACTCGCAGCCGGTACATTCCCGAGAAATCCTTACATAACATAAAGACCACCACGAGAATCGCAAAGACCCACCAATGGTCCACTACCGCCAAAGGTCCTTCGGGAATACCGTTGTGCATCTCTCGCCACAACATATACCCGACCCCGATCAGACCAAAGAGAATCGGCCAGATGACCATGGAAGGTTTGATGCTCGAAGTCGAATTATTTGCCATGCTTCAGTCGGTAAGATTCCTGTATATCTTTGTATCGAAGGATGACTTCATCCATCACATTCTCCCATGACCGGGCGATGGTGGTGGAGGCTTTGTCTCCCACTTTGGTCAGTACGTCAGGATGCTCCATAAGCCATACAAGACGATCGGCGTATGCCTGTTTATCGTTCGGAGTAAGGAAGCCGTTCACATCCGAATCAATGACCTCAGCCGCCGTCGATTCCTGTAACATCAGCGCGGGAGTATGCATCGCAGCGGCTTCACGTACGACGAGCGGTGCGTTATCGTACAGCGAAGGGAAAAGGAAGAGATCTGCCGCTGCATCGATTCGCTTGAGACGCTCACGGTCATGAATATTTCCCAGGAGGGTCACATGATCCTGCAGCCCCAACTCCTTCACTTTATGCCGTATCTCACGAACCGCATAACCCGTTCCTACCATGAAGAGATGGAAAGGCCGCTCTTTGATTAAGGCAAGTGAATCGAGGATGAATCCGATATTCTTCTCCCAAATATGCTGCCCAACGAAAAGAAGCATGGTATCTTCGGGCGCCATACCTAATTCCTCGCGCATCTGGGCACGCATCTCAGAAACCAAGCGTGCAGGCGTAGAGAAATCATTACCGTTCTCCACCACCTCCACATGGCCTTTGTAACCGTATTCGCGAAGTGTCGGTTCAACGGCAGCCTGTGGGATCCACACTTCATCTGCCTTCTCAAAGAAAGAAACGACCTGTTTGATCATCCAATCGACCAGTTTCTTATTCGACACATTATGCTCAAAATCCTGGCGGTATTTGGAGTGGAAGGTAGCGACGAGGGGTATATCCTGCTTTCTCGCCGCCCTGTATGCCAAGGAGCCCGAAGTAAACGGACAATGGGCGTGTACGAGTTCAAAACGCATCTTTCTCCAGTTACGCCAGAATGCCGCGTCCGCGTACGGCAAGCCGTAGCGATAAGGATGGCGGAAAGGTATTGGAACAGATACGTACCGATTGATCGGATAAGGCGCATTATCAATTACCTCACCAGCTCCTGGGGCATAAGGCGTAATCACACGTACGTCGTACCCCTTCTCATGCAACCAATAGGCATAGTTCTGCGCCGTTAAAGCTACGCCGTCCAAAATAGGCGGAAAATTGTCGTTAAATATTCCGTACATATTACATTTTTAATTATTGCATACCAAACTTACCACCCTTCTCAATCTTCTTGGTCTTCGAATCAAAGAAGACGTAGAAGTACAAGTTTCCGGACTCCGCATGGAAATACGTTCCCGCAGCCGAAGGCTTGACAGAGAGCAGTTTCTGGTTTCCTTGTTGATCTACGCGAACCTCTACATCAGCCGGATCAGCGGTGGGCACTTCTGCTATCTTGAGCAGTCGTCCTGCAAAATCATAGATAGCCACCTGAATACCGATACCGATCGAGACCGCTTTATATTGGTGGTCGCCGTAATAGTAGAAGATATAGTCATCGTTATCTACCACCGCGGAAGCCAACCACTCGGCGTAGGTAAAAGTTAAAATATAGTTCGTTGTAGAACCATCTTGCGCGGTGCAGAAGAGTTGAACCTCCATTCCGTTCTCTATCTCCACCGGCATACTCTGATCCCATTCAGAAAGGGTGTCTATCGGTAATGCCGTTATCTCCGGCAGCGTAGCTCCCTGTGGCAGAACGATAGTGTATTCCAGGGTGTCGGGATTAAAGTCACGAACCTCTGTTCCATCCAGCCAAACCATCTTCAGTCGGGACTCGGAGGATAGCAAGATCACTTGTTCTACTACATATACAGCCCTTGTGCCATCCGCCGCGGTCACCAAGATCTGCGCCGTTGTACCGTCCATAGTAATGGTGACAGTAGCAGCTGGATCCTCCGGTATTGCAACCACAGCCTCCAAGCCGAAGAGCGCGCTCTCTGGTGTAGCTATCGGATAAGTAACCACATAAACGATGCTGTCGGGGTCAAAGCCCTCAATCGTCACGCCGTTGATCTGCAGGTCAGATAGACGGCAGTTAGAGGACAATTGATGGATAAATGTGAGGACATACTCAGTTGTGGTTTTTCCATCGCCGGCAGTCACCGCGATAGTCAACTCAGTGTCTCCTACCCACGTGGTATCCACAACCTGCTGCTCGTCGCCTACCACCCAGGTCACTACCGGCATCGATGCCCCGTAAAGGACGGTGTCGGTATATTCATAGTGATTCGGCTGATAATCCTTCTGCAGGATACCGTCAAGGTTGATTGCTTGGAGCTCAGCGTTAGTGGAAGGCAGGTACGTGAAGCTCAGAGTATAGACTCCTTTGGTCACGCCATCCTCGGCAGTGACGGTGATCGTCGTGCCTTCGATCACTACCGTAGCAGCGGGGTCTGCAGCCTCAGCAGTGATAGCCGGCGTGGCAGCGCCATAAGGCAGAGAAACCGTATAAGCATGCTCGTCAGCGAAGAAGGTACTGAGCGGCGTTCCGTCCAAGGAGATGGATTGTAAGTCTGCGTTGTTCGATTTGGCGATCGTGAAGACGAGTGTATATTGGGTTTGATGCACTCCGTCCTCCGCCGTCACGGTAATCGTCACGGTCTTGTCATCCACGGTCTTCGTCGCCGTACTTGCGTTATCGGTCAGGATGTAATCTACCTCTGGCATCGTCGTCGTGCCGTACGGCAGTTCAACGGTATAGTTAGTTTTTGTCGCCTCAAATCCCTCGACGGCATTCCCGCCGAAGAAGAGGTTATTGAGCGTGCAGACCTCAGAAGGTAATATATTCACGTTCACCGTATAAGTGCGAACGACGGACTCGTCCTCCGAGGTGACCGTGAAAGTCACTACCGCCGATGAACCGGTTACCGTTGTTGTGTTTTCTACCGTCGCGCCGGCACAGGCTACTGCGTCTATTTGCGGGATAACCGAGTGTGCGGGAAGGTTGAGATTATAGACGTATGTATTCGGTGCAAAATCGCTCAGCAACACGTCATTCGATGTGATAGAAATCAAAGTGGCTTCAGAAGACAAAGGACGTATATTCGCCAGCAACGAGTAGTGCGTCCTCGTCACTCCGTCAGCTGCGGTCACCTCTACGAAGATCGCCTGATATTCGTCATTCACCGGTACCACCGTGTATCGCGCAGACGCATCCGGATCTTCTGGAATAGCCTCAAACGCATCGAGCGAAGTGAGGGAAATGAGATAGTCGTATATCTCACTGTAGAAGTCCGGCAGGGTTTCGTTATTCGTGCTCATCGATGCCAACAAAGCGTTGTTCGAAGGATAGCGATCGATGATATAGGTTGTATCGTTGGTCGAACCGAAGACGTGCAGCTCGTAACGCTGCGCAGTCATGGTCATAACGACGCTATCCAGCGCGAACTCGCGCTCATAGTTCAACACCGGATCGAGACTGAAGTTCAGCAGTTTTGCTGTCGATTCGCCGGGGAGGCTGCTCTCCGCAGGCATTTCTGTCACGTGATCAGGCTCGACGGCACTCGTCTCCCATGCGGCGTAATAGGTAGCTTTTGCTCCGCTCTCTGCCGTTACGGTTATGACATAAGCGGTATCGTTGGTCGTCACAGCGATAGTCTGGTAGGGCGAACCCTTCACTACCGTCAGATCGCGACCGGTGAGGGTATAAGTACAGGTTGTTTTGGTGGATTTCGGACGAGTGACCTTCAGAGTGTAGTCCGTATAAGAGAGGTCCTCTGCGTAGTTACGGATGGTTGCCGTACGTAGGCCGTTGACCTCATTGCCCCAAGTGATTACCGGCATCTGGTCTGCTACCGCGTGCGTGAGAGCGAGAGCGGGCGCTCCATAATACTCTGCGTTGAGATTAGCGATAATATTCGTACCGCTAATGGTCGCTTTTGCGCCATTTACTGTCACGCCGGTCAGTACCGACGAGTAGTTCAGACGCAAGTTATCGAAATACATCGTGGAGGTGAAGTGGTTCGAGTTGCTCGCACCTCCAGCGAAGAGGTAGTATTCATGCGGATTCAGAGTCTCTGCCGAAACGATTGTGATATCCAGATCCTCCGGTTCAAAGTCCGAAGCGTATGTCAGATCACGGGTAAAGGTGTACCATTGATTCTTTGTCAGACCGCTAAAATCATTCGCTCCGCTGATCAACTGCGCACCGTTTGCCTTGTAGATAAACTGCCATCCGGTCACTTTGTTATTTTCCTCCAGATTGTAATCTATCTGGATCTGATCCGGCGTGTTACGGAACTGCAGTGCGTCGCCAAAGGTGATGGTAGAGGCGGTTCCAGTATAGTACCCCAGACTGATCGTCATCGGAGCAAGGGATAGGATACCGGGCATGGACTCGGACGATTTGGTGATATAGACCGTCTGTACCTGTGCGGATTTGGAGCCCTCCGTGTGCTTGGTGGACTGCTTTACGTTCTCCTCCGGCCAGTAGTAATCTTTGGCAGAACCAAACATACCGCTCGGATAGGTCGTCGGCGCATTGATGGTGGCATTCCATCCGTGTGGATAGTCGCCGTCACGCCCCTCGGGGTGGCTGGTGAAAGTATGCCAGTTCTCAAATCCGAGGTCGAAAGTCAAATCGCCAGGGAAATAGAACGTGACGGTATATGTGTGGATGTACTCTCCTGCGTCAACATCATAAATGACGCGTTTGGCATTTGTGTCATCATAAACCACGGCGCCGGGCTGCGCAGTGTAGCTCAGAGTCGGCGTGGCGCCGGTCACGGAGAGGACGTAGTTATATACATCCGGACGGAAATTCGGGATAGTCACTCCGTCGGCTTGAATTTCCATCAACTGTGCTGGGTCGTACGGGTTCACGTGTGGGGTGATGGTATATACGGCATCCGCCTCCGCAGGATTCATGGATTTCGCGGTGATGACGGTCGGCGTAGCAACACCTCCGTTAATGACCGTCACCTCTTGCTCCGGGTAGTTCTTGACGACGGAAAGGATATCAAAAGAGGTCGTACCGTACGGCAGGTTCACGTCGAAGTTGGTGCCTGTAGTCAGATCCAACGATCCATAGCCGTCAATGATCGCAGAAAGCAAGATGTTGGTCTCATCCGGCAAAGCTACTTGAAAACTAAACGAATAAGTCGCCTCTGTGCCGTCTTCTGCTTTAACGACGATGGTCGAGGGTTTACCTATCGGTGACTCGGTAATGACGAGCGCTTGTTCTGACTCTGCTTTCTCCGCCGTGATAGAGGGCGAAGACGATGTGCCATACGGCAGAATCAGGTTCGCGTACTCGTGGATTGCGGGATCGAAGGGGAAATTATCGAGTCCCTCAATCTCCACGGAGAGCAAGGCTGTGTTATTTGATTTGGCTACCGGGAAAGCAATCCGATAAGTGCTTGTCGCGACACCATCCTCCGCCAGAACGGTGATGGTGGTCGTATGATCTACAGCGCCGTGCGCTACGGAGATCATCTGAGTGTTCTCTCCCGCTACAGGGACAACAGCAGGTACTTGTTTCGTTCGCCATGGGAGCGGGTACGAGTATTCATACACATCCGGTTGGAAGGCATCGTACGCCTGTCCGCCGATATATAATCCCGCCAATTGCGCTTGTTGAGAAGCAGGGAAGGAGTCAGTAGGGAAAGGCGGCAGACTCACTTGGTTCGGCGAGTCAAAGCGCACGGTGTATATATTCGGCGTTCCTTCCTCTGGCGTAACGACGATGCGCGCTGTTCCGTACGAAGAAGGAGAAGTGATGCTCACTACCTGGTTCTCGCCGGCAAGGACTGTCACCTTCGGCATCGTCTCTTGCTCCCATACAAGGGTATAGTTAAGTACCTCCGGCGCAAATTCCGCCAACTCGGTTCCATTGAGGTAAATCATCTGGAGGAAAGCATTCTCGGATTTCTGCACCTCGAAGTTCAGAACGTATTGACGTATCGAACCGTCGCCTGCGCTGACCGTCAACCGAGCCATCCAAAGGGCTTGGTTCGTTACGACGCTGACCGTTTGATAAGGATCCCCGGGGGTATAAGTGACTGCAGGAATGGTCTTGGTGCCAGCGGGCAGAGAGATTGTATAACTCAGTACCTGCGGATCAAAATCCGCTATAGGTTCGCCGTCCACAGTAATGGCGGCGAGAGCGTTATTGCTTGATTTCTCGGTGCTGAACTGCAGTCTATAGGTCGTCGTGGCACCCGAAGCTGCTTTGACCTCAATGCGCGTCGTGCCTTCCACTCCACCTTCCGTCAAGGTGATAGTCTGATACGGATCACCGGCGGTATATGTGATTGTCGGCAGCGTCGTAGTGCCCATCGGCAGGGTGATCGAATAAACCGTTTGCTCCGGTTGGAAGCCCTCTAAAGGTGTACCGTCTAACGCGATGCCTGCGAGGTACGAATAACTTGATGCCTCGATCTTATAGGTCAACTTGTAGGTTTTGGAGAGCGTAGTGCCGGGGATCGACACTTTGACCTGCGCACCGCCGTCAAGGGTGTTGTTCAGCAGTTGGATCTGTTGTACACCGGCCGGATAAGCAGACTCCCAAGTGATTGTCGGCGCAGCTACCGTACTCAGCGGCAGAGAGACGTTGTAGTTCGACTTATTGGGTTGGAATCCTGCAAGCGGGGCTCCGTCCACAAAGATATTCTTCAGCGTTACATCCGTCAGCGGAGCTACGCTGAAAGCGAGGGTATAAGTCATCTTCGTCGTGCCGTCTGCAGCGGTCACCTCAATCGAGGCGTTTCCATTTACGGAAGTCGGTTGCGTGATCTGTACCGTAGCAGAGGCATCTTGCGTCGATGCGCTCACTACCGGCACTTCGGTCGTACCGTACGGCAGGGATACGTTATAATTCGTCAAGTACGCATTAAAACCGGTGAGGCTCTCACCGTTGACCTGGATATCCGAGAGGCGCGCATTGTTGCTCGCCTGGGAGACGAACTTGATACGATAAGTCGTTGTGGAGGAGTTATCGTTCGCCGTTACTGTGATGGTCGTTGCTTCACCATCCACCTGACCGTTGACGACCGTATATTCGTTAGAGCCCAAACGACGCCCCGGGAAAGTGGCCTTATTACCGCGGGTGTTCGTCAGCGTTCCTGCACCACGAACCAAAGAGATCTCAGGAATAGTTGTCGCACCCAGACCTAAGGAGTATATCTGCTCGCCGGTCGTATTATTGGGGTCGAAAGCCTTCCATTCTCGGCCTCCGATATATACCTTTTGTACCTTACTGGAATAGATCAAGGTAATATCATCAACCTCCATCGTGCTACCGGCATACTGACCGTTGTTTGCACGGAAATCCGGGTACCTGCCGGCAGAGAGGATGACGTTACATTTGGTTGGCTGGTCGTCGTTGAGGTAGTAGATCGGCACAACAATTCGCGTCCAATTCGGGTATGCTTTCTTCTGATAGAACCACCCCTCAGCAATCTGTTTGGCTTGCGTCTTAGGCGTTCCGCACTCGTTGCCGTTCAACGCCAAACGGATATCCGACTCCTCATCGACGCAGTACTGCGGCGCCGCAGAGGAGAGATTGGTACAAGATAGGTTCTTCGCCTTGTAAGACTCGCCTTGCGACGTGCCCGACCATGCGTAATAGAGAAGGTGAAAATGCTCTTCATTAATATGATCTCCGGCAGCCTGATCCACCGAACTGTCGTAGTAGCGCTTGATCCAAACGACCATTGAGTCCGGACGGTGCGTCCAACTGATACCTCCATAGGTACCGGCGGTAGCATCATCGATAGAGGTCAGGCTGGATACATACGCCCATGGATGCCCCAAAGCCACGTATCCCGGCGAGGTAGCACCGATACCCATTACACCCACAAACTGATCCTGGATCTTCAGCGCCTTTCCGGATCTACCGGTGGACTGATGGGCAAAGTTCTTATCCACGCCTAATTGCGAGACGTTGGAGAAATTCCAATATTTCGGCTGTGCCGTACCTGCAAATTGCGCACCGGACCAATCCTCAAAATGGGGATCCGGCAACTGTTGTGCCATTACCGGCGTGAGCCAAATTAATAAGAGAGCCGCTAATGACTTGAAAAATTTACGCATATTAATATTTTTATTAAAAATTTCACACTTTCAGGCCTCAAAATGGGCCATTTTTTATCGGGTGCAAAATTACTGCTATTTTGTCAAGTACGCAATA
>AUXO015702385.1_pt1 | contig 12661 bp, 15 predicted proteins | sample 768731 | NCBI WGS metagenome assembly AUXO01 (sample SAMN02715735, study PRJNA202380) | gut metagenome | biome: sheep rumen | host: Ovis aries | place: New Zealand: Palmerston North | reverse complement strand
GTTCTGACATTGAGATGCAGATGATGGATGATCCTCGTTATTTCTATAACAAGGCTGGTCGTCCTATGTCTCTGCGTTATCTTGTCCCTGAAGTTGATTTTATTGAGGTTCCTCAAACTGCTATTGCGGATGGTGCTGTTAACGGTTTTGTTACTGTTACTACACAAGGTAAATATGCCGCCGCCCAAGCTGCTCCTCAAGCTGGCACTTATTTTGTTATTGCTGCCGAGCATTATATGGCGATTGGTTTAGAAGTTGTGCCTACTTTTATTTTACAAGTTAAGGCTAACTAATCAATTAAGTAACAACTAATATTATTTATTAAAAAAAAGAAAAGGAGAATAAAAATATGGCTCTTTCTGCTGAAATTGTTGCCTTTGCTGGCACAAACACTAAATTCTACGAACAATTTTGCGACTATCATTATCATATGTCTGATGTGATGAATGGTCAGAAAATTGGTGCTTATGATAATAATGTTCCTCTTTCTGAGAAGAAAGCTAAAATTACTGAAGCTTTCTTTGCTGAAATTGAGCGTCTTTCTAATTGCTCTCGTTCTGCCAATCCTGATGCTTGGATGGCGAATCCTATGACTCGTTGGGCTACTTTAGCCGTTGTTAATGCTGTTGTTAACGCTGTGCTTCCTGCATATGTCAATGCTTCTCTTGCTCCATTTGTGGATTTCCAAGCTCTTGGTTATGGCGATATTATGAAAGTTAAAGTGCAACCTCGTACTTTATACACTGTGTCTCTTGGCGGTCATGGTGAACGCACAACCCATCGTCAGAAACATTATGCTGGTGATGTTGTTATCACTCCTGTTGAGCATATTGTAACTGTTTATGTTGATATGTATCGTGTTTTAGCTGGTAAGGATGATCTGTCTGAAGCTGTTCGTAAGGTTGTTCTTTCTATTGAGATCGCTATGCAAAAGGACGCTGTTGCTGCTCTTACTACTGGCCTTGGTGCTGCTACATATCCTTCTCAGTTTATTGAGAGTGGTGCTTTTGTTCCTCAGACTTTAATTACTTTAGGTCAGCGTGTGCAAGCTTACAATAATGGCGCGAAACCTGTTATCCTTGGTACTGCTGGTGCTTTAGCTAAAGTTCTTCCTGATTCTACCCTTGGGTTCCGTATGACTATTCCCGGTGCTGATGGTTCGGTTCGTATTCTTAAAGACTTCTACGGTTTTGATCTTATTGAGCTTCCTCAGATTCCTACTGGTGTTAACTTTGGTTTAGCTCTTGCTGACAATGTTGTTTATGTTGTTTCTCCTGCCGTGGATAAAGTTGTTAAGGGTGCTATGTCTACTGCTTTAAATAACTCTAATCAATTCTATGATAATGCTGATCTTACTCAGAATTTCACAATGCGCAAGGATTGGGATTTTGAATTTGTCGGCGGTGCTTACGCTGGTATGTACACCATTACTGGCTGATAAAATAAGAATAATTAAAAATAAATAAAGGGGGAGAGTTTTCTCTCCCCCTCTCATTAGAAAGAAAGGAAAATAAGGAAAATGGCTACACAAACTAAAAACAAGAAAAATTCAGAAACCACAAACAAAGTTGCCACGCTTAAAGAAGATAAAGAAAAAGAAAATATGCAAAAAGAAATTGCTCAATTAAAAGAACAATTACAAGCTTTGTTAGGTAAAAATGCTCAAGAAAAAGAAGTCCCTATTAGAAAAGAAAAAAAGGGTATTAAAATTGTTAATTTGACTCGTGGAGCTTTACAACTTAAGGGATCGCGTATTCATAGATTTGAGAAACAATTCGATTCGCGTATTTTTAGCGAAGGAGAAGTAAGACAAATTTATAATAATATGCCTCAAACTCTTGCTGAAGGTTACGCTTATATTGCTGATAATGATATGGTGGAAGAGTTAGAGTTAGAAGATACTTATAATAATTTAATAGACGCTGATACATTAAAAATTTTATTAAAGAAAAATGCAGAAGATGTTGTAGAAATTTATAAAAATGCTAATGAAGTTCAGCGAAAAACTATTGTTGGTATGATAGAAGATCAAAAATTAAGCGGTAAACCTGTTGATGCTAATATTTTAATTGAGTTAGGTAATATTTGTGGTAAAAATTTTCTTGAAATAGAACCCTTAGAATAATAAAAGGGGTGAATATTTTGACAAGTTTTGATGATGTTATTGATCTTGCTTTAGTAGAAATCAATGATTATCGTTTAAATAAATTATATGAAAAAGGCGAAGAAGAGGATTTTAATACTTATGTAGATGGGATTTTAATAACGGCAATTCCATTATTTAAGAATTGTAAAAAAGTTTTATCTTACAATATTGAGGAAAGAACATTTACTTCAGAATTGTCTTCTTTAGAAATAACTATATTGGCTAAATTGTGGGTGCTGCAATGGTATAGAAAAGATAATCAAACATATGCTTTGTATAGGCAACACTTGCAAAATAGTGGTAGTTTTAAAAATCATAGCGAAAGTCAGAATCTTAAAGAAAATTCTACTTACGCTGATAAATTGGCAGAAGATATAGATAGATTAATGGTAGCATACCAATTAGAAGATATATCTATATATTTATCTTAAAGGAGGCGAAAGAATTATTCATGCAAAATAATATAAATGCTATTTATAAAATATTAGTTCTTTATGAAGATTTGTTCAAGGAAAATTCTTTCGTTTCTTTGGAAAGTTATTTAAGTTATGTTGATAGATTATATGTAGAATGGTTGGGTAAAGGGAATAAAGAAGTATATGAAATATTGAAAGGTTTATGGTTATTAGGCGAAAAAGCGGGGCATAAACGAGTAAAATCTTTAGTGTTTCATATAATCAGTATTATAAAAAAGGAAGAATTATGAGTTTAAGATTTTTCGAAAATAGTGTGCAGAATAATTTAATTCCCTCTCCCCCCACTTTATATGAAGATTTGCAACAAGAATTTATAAATTTAGAATGGGACAACACTGCGGTCATTGAGAAAGTACAAGAGCAAGCCGCTATTGGGTCGGATATTTATAATGAAATAGAAGTTTGGGTAGATGCTACAATTGCTGATACTACTACAGGATTAAAAGATACTTTTGATTTTTTAAAATTTATTTTTAAAGATATTACCCATCAAGTAAAAAGAGGGCAAATGTATAAATTTGATAATAACTATTGGATTGTTCATTCTTATACTCCTTATGATGGTTTAGCTCAGTCTTGTGGGGTGCGCAGATGTAATAATTTTTTACGAATTATTGATCCGTTAAATGGTGGGATTGTATCTTTTCCTTGTATTATAGATTATGATATGAGTAGCCCTTCGGCTCAAACAAGTAGATATATTATAACTCCTAATAATCATGCTGTTGTTATGGTTCAAGGAAACGAGTTGTCTCATAGATTGTTAAAAACTAATAGTCGTTTTATTTTAGGTGGTAGACCTTTTAAATTATTGGCTTATCAAAACGCTATTGAAGATGATGTAGATACTCCTGAAAATACTTTAATGTATTTAGATTTGTATTTAGATGAAATTCATGACAAAGATGATATTGATAATAAAATTGCTGAAAATGGTATTTATAACTATGATGTTGTTGTGAATACAGAAGCCATGAATTTATTAGAGTCTTCGCAAGGTAATATTCAAGCATTTGTTTTATTAAATAACGAGCTTGTAGAAAGAGAATTGATATGGGAAAGCAAAAATGAGAATGTAATAACAGTTGATAGTAATGGGAATTATATAGTAAAAGGTTCTATTGGTGAAGAGACAGATATTCAAGTTTCTCTTAATGGAAATAATGATATTTATAAAATTATACATATTACAATTACAGATATTATAATTCCATCACTAATAATTGATCCGATTTTTAATACTATTAAACAATATGAAGAAATTACTTTTACTGTAAAAGTAGAGTATGGAGGCACTATTTATTCAGAATTTGATAGCATTAATGTATCTTTATCTTCTACTTCAAATGATTATTGTTCTCTAATTAATAATCTTGATGGTTCTTATACATTAACAGGAGAAAAAATATCATTCAAATCTTTGTCATTAGATATATCTGTTTCAAAAAGTAGCCCAGAATTTAATTTAAATGATACTTTATACTTTAATGTTGTTAGCATGATTGGATGAAAGGAGGGACAGAATGTATAATAGTTTAGCGGCATTGCCGCAAGCTCCATATAATATTTTACAATATTTAGCTTTAAATAATGAGAATATTTGGAAAATGATAAAATATAATAGTTATGATGCTTTATTAAAACCAAATTTAGCATTAAAAGAAAAATTAGAATATGTATGGAAAGATGGAAAACAAGAAGATTATAGTATTTTTTTTACAAATTTAATTGAAGATGCTATTTGTGAAAGTAAATGTGTCTTAAAAATTTACCAATATTATATACATGCTCGTCCCTCAATCTATATTGCCACCCCTGTTTATGCTTTTGATTTTTTATATGGGGGTAAAATGAGTTTGGTTGAATACAATGGTGTACCTTGTAACAGAGGGGATATTTTCATCCATGAAATTTTGTCTACTCTCAATGGAAAAGATATAGGTGGGGTTGGCGTATTAACACTCTCTGATGATTTGTCTCGTTATAGTGCGGCTAGATCGGTTATAGGTAATAGTAAAACTTTTACTGGTGTTGCTTTGTATATGGCATCTTTAATGGGCGATAAAGGGGAAGAAGAGAGCTGTGCCAATTGATGTAAAATATTTAAAGGAAGTTTATTTTTCTTTTGATAAACCTGTTGATTATAATTTAAAATGTGGTGTAAAAATTTATATATATCCTGTATTATTAGAAAATGCAGCTTTTTTTAATAGTAGCTATGCAATATTAGATATAGATAAAAATTCTTCTTCTGATCCTGAAATTATTTCAATGAGTTATTTGAAATTTTTATTCACTAAAATTTTGCCAAGTGAAGAGGGAAGAGGGCAATTATATAACCTATGTCATTTATGCTTAAAAATGGAAAATCCATATTTGGACTTTGATAAAAATAATAAACCTTTGCTAATTGAAAAAGATAAAGAAACTAATGAAATTTTATTTGTTATAAATCAAAAAGAATTTGATGATATAAGGAAAATAATTCTTTATCAAAATATATTAGAATATAGTGATGATTATATAAGCCCTGATATGAAAAAAGCTATTAATGAAAAAAAAGAATTGCTATCTAAAGGTTATTCTTTGCCAACAATGGAAAGAAAAATAGCTATAATAACTGCCCATACAGGAATAATAAATAAAGAACAATTTAAAATGTCAATTCGTTCTCATGAATTATTATTCAAAGAGGTTGTAGGAGAAGTCAATTATCAAGCCACAAAAGCTATTAGTTTGTATGCTGGGAAAGCTGAAGCAATTCAATGGATTTATCCTAAAGAGAAAGGTAAATTTGACGATTATATTACTTCTGTAGAAGAATATAATAAATCTTTTGGAGGAGATGGGAAAATTATATCGACTCCTTTAGAAGAAAATACAAAAAATTTAATTCAACATTTTGGAAATTTATAAGGAGGAAAACAAATGGCTCAAAATCATTTTCTCGCTGGTGTGGGACGCGCTCTTATATTTGCGGGTGATAATTTAATTGGTGTTGCTAAAACTCTTACAGAGTCTACTTTTAATTTTAGTATTAGTTCTGAAGATGTTCGTGGTGGTTCTGCGAACGCGCTTTGGGGAAAATATTTCCATGATTCTAATCTTCAAATTCAGTTAACCGATGCTATGTTCAAACTTGAGTATGTCGCTGCTAACCTTGGCGTGGATATTGCTCAAGGTGGACTCACTGTTTATGAATCTGCTGCGGCTGGTGACGCTGTTGTGACAGCAGGCCAAATTGCTTTAGCACAAACACCTGTAGCTTTCGATGGCACTGTTGTTGGTTGGTATAAGAAGCCTGCTGATTTAGAATGGTCTATTGGAACTATTTCTGACAATATTATGACTATTCCCGGTTCTCAAGTTGGTGATACTTATTGTGTTAAATATTTTTATCAGAATCCCAATGCTCGTTCTATTCAAATTAATACACAATATATCCCTAAAGTGTGGCATCTCGTTATTTTGAATGACTTGTTTGCTGGTGATGTTGCTGACATTGGTTCTGCTTCTCGTTATGGTAGAATTGTTACTGATATTCCTCGTTATCAGCTTGACGGTAATATGACTTTAAATTTAACTGCTACTTCTGCAAGTACTGTTCCTATTAATGGTAATGCCCTTGCTGTCGAAACTGGTGATAGCTGTGAAGAAGAACCTTATTATGGTACAATGACAGAAGAGATTTTTGGAGCTTCGTGGCAAGACAATGTTATCGCTTTAGCTATCGAAAATAGTGATTTAGATTTAGTTGTCGGCGGTTCTGATACTTTAATCGTTCGTGCTGTGTTTGGTGGCGCAACAGCTTCAGCTAGACAGAACAATACTAACTTTACTTTTACTGTTGAAAGTGGTACTTCTGCGGCTGTTAATAGTGATGGTTTAGTTACTGCGAGTGCGGCTGGTGACACAGTTATTTCTGTTGCTCTGAGAAATAAACCTGAAATTGTGGCATACGCTACTGTAACTGTTACCGCAGATTAATTTATGATCTTAAATAGGAGAGAAGGAGTTTTATCTCCAACTCTCCTATTTTTTTATTTGATTATAAAGGAGATAAATTAATGAGTTGTATTTACAGAGAAAAGAATAATTGTAAGGTAACTAAGAATATTTGTCCTTGGGTGATGTGGTGCTCTAAAATTAATAACTATAAAGAACGTGCAGGGATAGATAAATATTGCAAGTATAAAAATATGAGTAATATTCCGAGTGGTTATTCTAAAGTTGTTTTTGAGAAAAAAGGTTTCTTATATATTGATGTAGATAATGAAACTATTAAAATAAAAAATCCATATGATTATACTCCGTTGTATGTTAAGCTTTTTAAAAGTAAAGGTGAGTGGAAAATAAGGAAAGAAAAGGAGAAAGAATAATGAAAGAATTAAAAGAAGCTATTGTTCATTTAGAAAATTATGATATTAATGTAAAACAATATTTAACCTATGCACAAATTCAGAAAATTATTGAAACTACAATGAAATATCAAACATGGGCTGAACGCGAATCAAATATTGACTTTATGGTTTTGTGCTACACTACAGATTTAACACCAGAAAAGATTGATAAAATTGGTTTTGATAATTTGGTTGTAAGTGGTTTAGTTGAAGATGTTATTCGTCATATCTCTAATTATTACGATATAATGCAAGGACTAAATTATCATGAATCAGTTGGAAAGGCTTTAACAGAATTGTCCAAGAATTTGCCTCAAATTAAAGAGATGATTACTAATGAGCTTCACAAATGAGAAAGAATTACATGATGCAATAATAAAATCTTTGTCTGCTGCCTCTTTAAATACTATGGAACAAACAAGAGGCATGTTACAAAAACATATAGAGAATGTAGTATATAATGGTTATTCCCCAGAAGTTTATAATGATACTTTTGAATTTTTAGATGCTTGGGATGTTCAAAACGAGGGTGGAAATGGTGGAGCTTCAATGTATTATGAACCTGACTTTATAGGAACAATTTCGCCCCCTTATCATGCTTCTGTTATAACGGGAGCAGGAGTTACAGCAGCTTTAGCAGATTGGATATTCGAGGGTAATTCGGGTGGTATTTTTGGAAACGGAGGATGGAATAGCTCAAGAGACGCATGGAAAGCATTAGATAAAGAAATGACTAATACTAAATTCCGTTCTATGTATGAAGATGGCATGTCAGCCGTGGGAATACCTTGGAAGCGTTCTACTGGTGCTGTTATAAAAATAAAGGATTAATAGTAATGGTAATTTTAGGTTTAGATGCGAGTTCTTCTTCTACAGGATGGTCTATTTTTGATAAAAGAGGTTTAGCCGCTTATGGGATTATAAAACCCGAAGGAGAAGATTGGAGAGAAAGATTAGTAAATCAAGGTGGTAAATTAAAAGAGGTTATTGAAAAATATCATCCTGATGAAATAGTTATGGAAGATGTGCCCCTTAAAAATGGCAATTCTAAAGTTCTTGTTATACTTGGGGCAGTTCAAGGATTTATTTATGGAATAGCTGCTAGCTATAAAATCCCTGTCCGTTTTGTTCTTCCGAGTGAATGGAGAAGTCCTCTAGGTTTATATGATGGGACAAGAGAGGGGACAAAAAGGAAAGAATTAAAAAGAAAATCTATTGAAAAAGCTAATGAACTTTTTGGGCTTAATCTTGTTTGGGTTTCTCCGAGTAGCACAAAAAATATGGATGACATATCAGATGCTATATTGTTATGCTATTCTCAAATTAAGCCAAGAAGATTTGGTAAAGCTAAAAACCAATCTCATTAAAAAGGAGCGTGAGATATGGCAACTACATGGAAAGTATCTGTAGGCGTTGATCTTGATGTTAGTAGCATACAAAAACAATTAGATCAAGTTCATGGTCATATAGATTTAAGTGATAGCACTAGTAGCGTTCAAGGTTTGACTGCTGCTGGTGAACAAATGAATTTAACTTACCAAGCTGCTTATTCTATTTTCTCTAAATCGGTCGGTGCGATAGCAAGTATGGTCGATCAAGTAAAAGAAATGGACAGCGCGGTAACAGAATTTCGTAAAGTCTCTGATTTGTCGGGTGCGGCATTAGATAATTATATTTCTAAATTGACTGACATGGATGGTCAAGTTGCTAGAACTGGGTCAGAAATGGTTTCAGCCGCAACTCAATTCCGCAAGTCAGGCTTTACAGATCAAGAAGCTGCTCAGTTATCTTTAACAGCAGCTATGTTTCAAAACGTGGCTGATACTGCTGTTTCTTCAGAAGAAGCGGCAGCTTCGATTGTTTCTCAGATTCGTGCTTATGGTGAAAGTGCAGAATTTGCAACTCATGTTATAGATGCGTACAACCAAGTTGCAAACAATTTTTCAGTAGGCACGAATGATATTAGTAAAGCTATGGAAATTGCGTCTGCTGGTATGGCAACGTATGGAAATAGCTTTGAACAAACTATAGGCTAAATACTTGGTCTTGGGACACATATATGCGGGAAAACCCTTAGAGCCATTAATACCAAAGTGTAACAATTTAATGGATTGGGCAATCCGCAGGGAAAATTATATTATTCTCTCCAACAATTACACTAAAACTGTAATTACTGACGAAAATAATATAATTGCCCTCAACGACTATCTCGAAAGAGAGTAGAGTCAAGTGGCTCGAAACGTGTCCCCTCATTTTTAAAAATGAGAAGATATAGTCTACTCTCATAGGAAACTATGAGCAAAATTATTTAATTAACTCTTGACTTTTTATTAAAGTAATGATATAATATAGCTACAAAATATAAGGAGGAGTAGAATATGATTATACTTATAGGAATGTGGCTATGTGTATTGTATTGTATTATTAAATTTGTAATTGGTTTGGGAAGAAAAACATCTATTATTGTATTTAGTATTATTATTTTTGTTTTCTTTACTTTAATTGGTTCTGATGCGGGACACGTTGGCTTGGGAATGGGGATAGGAGGAGCTATCGCTTTCTTTGGAGTTTTGTGTGTTCTTGAAGGGGAACGAAGATTAAGTAATGGAAAAATAACTAAAGAAGAGATTGATAGGCAAAACCATTATGATGATGATATGGGGTTTAATGATTTTAATTAAATAATTTTGGGCAGAGATTAACGACCTCTGTTTAATAAAAGGTAGTAACGGCTGGCACTGAGATTATGACTGGCAGAAGCTTAATTTAGTGGGTTTCTTAAAACGCTTTGAATTGACGGGGACATCTTGTAATATCTTATCTACTAACTTATGATGGTGACATACATGGGGGCAAGAGTAATGATCTTGGTATAGTAAAAAAGATAAGAACATCGAGAAAATCCGCAACCAAACTTCTTTAGAAAAAAGAAGGAGGCTCAACGACCATCCTTTTAGGAGTAGGAGCAAGTGCTCCGAAGCAGAGCGAGTGTTTATTAACACTAAGATATGGTCTGAACATTATATGAAAATATAAGGAGTTAATATGAAATCATTTTATAGTAGTAAAAATCCAAATTATAAAAACAATATTCGATTATTAATAGAAGAAAAAAATCCATTTGTAAAATTTATTGATGCTCAATTAATAAGAAAAAGTGGAAAAAGTAGAATGATTGTGTGGATGATAGATGAAAACGGGCATGAATTTTCTAAAACATTAGAGAAAATAAAAAATGACAAATATTTGTGTTGCCCAAAATGTGCAAGGAAAATGCGTGATAATTTAGTTTACGAAAAAAGAGAAAAAGATTGGTTTCAAAAAATAAAAGAAAGTAATTATACGCTTTTATCTATTCCCAAACATATTACAACAGATTGTATTGTTGAAGTAGAAGATAAAATGGGATATAAATATACAGCTAATGCTCGGAGTGTAAAACAAAATCGTAATTTACTTACTTTTAGTAAATATAATAATAAAAAATATTTGCACTATAATTTATGCCATTATAAAGACTTAAATAATTTATTGTCTACACCAATACAATTATCTTCCAAAAAAAATAAAGACCATATATATTATGAATTTGAATGTGCTTGTGGCAAGCATTTTGAACGAAGCATTAATAAATGGATGATGGGGAAAGATTTATGTAATTCTTGTACTTTTAAAGAATCTGCATACGAGCGTATGGTAAGAACTTATTTAGAAGAGAATTGTTTAGAATATAAACAAGAATTTACCATATATGAATGTCGTGATATTAATCCGCTCCCTTTTGATTTTTGGTTGAAAAAATATAATTGTTTAATAGAAGTTGATGGTCAACAACATTTTAAAGCTGTTGATTATGGTTGCGGGGAAGAAGTGGCAAATGCTCGTTTTATAGCACAACAAAAAAGAGATAAAATTAAAGACGAATATTGTAAAAAATATAATATACCATTATTACATATCCCTTATTGGGAATTTGACAATGGTAATTGGATTGAACATATAAGATTATTTTTAAACTCATTAAGAATTAACGATTCTTAATTAACATTATGCACAGGTCGCCCGTGGTCTTAATACCATTGCCGCAAATATTACACAAAATCAAGACGCTTTGGCTGAATATGGAATCCAAGTTGAAGATTCTAACGGTCAATTAAAATCAACTTATGATGTTTTATCAGAATTAAAACCTGTATGGGACTCTATGAATGAGTCTGAAAGAGTTGCATTAGGTGTTACACTTGCTGGTAAAAACCAATATAAAGTTCTTGCTTCAGTTATGCAGAACTTTTCTACTGCAACAGAAGCGACTGCCGCAGCGTTAAATTCTTCTGGTTCTGCCGCTAGAGAAAACGCCCGTTATATGGAAAGTATAGAAGCTCGTGTTACTGCTGTTTCTGCGGCTTTCCAAAAAATGTCAATGGCTGTTGTAGATAGTGATTTGGTTAAAGGAATTTTAGATGTAGTAAAAGGACTTGCTGATTTTGGTGCAACCGATGTAGGAAGTACCATTACTCAAATCATGCTTCTTAGTGGAGTTTCGTGGGGCGGTTTACAATTATTAGGGCAGAGTATTCTTCCCGGTATAATTGGAGCTTTCAAGAATTTTAATGCGATACTTCAAGTTGGTAGTGTAGCTGCCGCAGCAGAAGCGGCTAAATTGAGTACTTTAAAAATGGGCTTAAGTGCTTCATTACCTGTCATTCTTGCAGTTGTTGGTGGAATAACTACTTTAATTGCTATTATAAAAGCTATTAAATCAGCTTATGATGCGGCTAACCCATCTGTTGAGGAAGCTGCTTTAGCTATGGAAAACGCTCAAGAAGCAGCTACAAATGCAGAGAATAGTTATAATAATGCAAAAGAAAAGCTTGATGCGCTTAATGCTACAGATTATGCAGATCGCACTTCTGAAATACAAGCTGAGATTGAAGAATTAGAGCAATTAGTTGCCTATTATGAAGAATTAATGGGAATAAGAGGAGGAGAAGCTACTGCTGCTACTTCGTCTTATATCTCAGCAGTAGAAAAACAAGGTTTTGGTGCAGGAACTTATACGGGGCAAATCACTAGATATTCTGATTATTTAGATGTTGCTCCGTCTGTAGAAAATTTAGCTCAAAGTTATCATTCTTTAGAAGCTGCCGTGTATGCTGCTGCTAAAGCACAATATGAATTTGATGGTACAATTGTAGATGTTAGTTCTGTAAGTGCTGCGCAAGCGCAATTAGAAGAGCTAGGTTGGACTTTTAAAGAAAATACTATTTCTACTGATACTGTCCGCAATTCTTTAGAGAATATATATGATGAAATGGCAAGAGGAGAGGCATTAACTCCTTCTTTAGTTGATAAATATAATGATTTAACGAATAGTAGCGAACAGTACGCCGAAGCTCTTCGCAGACAAAAAGATAACGGTATTGAACTCACAGATAGTCAGCAAGCGTTTCTTGACACTTATGACAAAACTGTAGCTGCATATAATGATTATATTCAATCTGTTGCAGATGGTAATAATATTACTGTAGATCAAGTTGAAAAATCTTTAGAAGCTGCTGCTGCATTATCTACTTACGCGCAAAATCTTTTAGCGGCTGCTTCTGCTTATGACACTTTTAAGAATCGTCTTGCAGAAACGG
>AUXO014992856.1_pt1 | contig 12664 bp, 9 predicted proteins | sample 768731 | NCBI WGS metagenome assembly AUXO01 (sample SAMN02715735, study PRJNA202380) | gut metagenome | biome: sheep rumen | host: Ovis aries | place: New Zealand: Palmerston North | reverse complement strand
TGGCGTATTGTCTGTAAGAGGTCTCATTCGCGTCCCCAAACCTGCCGCCATTAATATTGCCATATCCGCCATAATTACACCTCGTTATAAGCAACAGGAATCTGTACGTCGTATTCCCTTAAAGCCTTTTCAAACACAACCCAAAACCCTTCTATATCCTTTTCATCAATTGCACCCAATGCACAAAGTCTAAATGTTCCTTGATTATCAATCTTTCCCGGATAAATAGTAAATCCTCGCTCATAGCAATAATCGTGAACCTTATCAAAGTTCCAGTTCACATCGTCAGGATATTTAATCGCCGAAACAAGATTAGATTGTACATCTCGATCTAGTATCTCTTTAAGACCTAGTTTTTCTTCACCTTTATGTATAGCATCCATTACTCTCTTATGACGCTCCCATTTAGGCATCTCACCTTCTTCAAAATATTCCGTCAAAGCCTGCTTGGCAGCATATATGGTTTGCACAGGCGGTGTAAAATGCATTTCTCCGGTTCTTTCAAAATAATCATATTGCATATAGAGATTACAATAATAGGAACGCTTAGGATAATTCTTACTCTCCTCAATAATGCTCTTCTTTCCTATTACATATGAGAGTCCTGTCATTCCCATAATGCCTTTCTGTGCAGAAGCCATACAAAAATCTATATTATCCTCATATACATTAATTGGAATCATCGCGTATGATGAAGTGGTATCTGTAATAAAATAAGCATTATACTTATGTGCAAGTGCGCCTACTTCACGAATAGGATTAAGAAGCCCACTTCCCGTTTCATGATGTGTCATATATACATAACCAATATCATTATTCGATTCCAGCACCTCTTTTAATTCATTTAAGTCAGGAGAAGTATATATTGATTGCTTGAAATCAATATACGGCAAACCGTAATACTCTAAAACATCAACAGCTCTCTGACTATACGAACCATTATTAATAACCAAGGCTTTCTTTCCCTCATCCAACAGGGAATTAAGCGTTATATCAATACAAATCGTACCTGAACCACAGAACAAAACCGCCGTGTAATCTTCATTCCCATGAACAATTCTAACTAAATCCTCACGCATAGGAGCCATAATAGATTGAAACTCTTTTTCACGAGGACAAATATCAGGAACAACTTGTGCCAGCTTGACCGAATCAGTTGTTGTTGATGGTCCCGGGTTTAACAAAACATTTCTTTTTACATTCATATCAATTACTCATTTCTTATCTTCTATATCTCATCAATCAATGTAATGATATTCTTTATTGACATTAGTCTATCATCCACTTCCTTCGCTCTATGATATTTAAGTATATCTTCAGCTGTTTTTTGCATGGCCGGGAACGAAGACCTTGTAAGTTGATTAGCATATATAACAACATTTACTCCATGAGATGCAAGTTCTTTCTCTTTAATTACATTAAAACTACTTGGTACAACAACTATCGGAGTTTCCTTATTATCAACCCTAAACTTATCACAGAATTCGAGAATCTCATCCGGCTCTTTCTTTCTACTATGAATCATTATTCCGTCGGCACCGGCCTTTACAAAAGCATGCGCTCTTTCCAATGCATCTTCCATTCCCTTTTCAAGAATTAACGATTCAATACGAGCTATAATCATAAAGTCATCTGTAAGTTGAGCACGCTTCCCCGCTGCAATCTTCTCACTAAATTCTTCTATAGATGCCTGTGTCTGTTCAACTTCCGTACCAAATAAACTATTCTTTTTAAGCCCCTTTTTGTCCTCAATAATTATTGCGGATACACCTAATCGTTCTAATGACCTAACTGTATATACGAAATGTTCTGTCATTCCACCAGTGTCACCATCAAATATAATTGGCTTAGTTGTCACTTCAGTTATATCTTCTATTGTGCTAAAACGGGATGTCATATCTACCAGTTCAATATCCGGTTTCCCCTTGGCCGTAGAATCGCAAAGACTAGACACCCACATGGCATCAAACTGATCCAGTCGTCCATTCTCCCCTTCAACTACTGTTTTTTCGACAATAAGTCCTGTAAGTCCACTATGTGCTTCCATTGCTTTAACTATAGGTCTTAGTTCTATTAATTGGCGAAGTCTTTTTCTTCTATATTCCGGCATTGCAAGACGTTCTTTATATTGCAAATCAATCTTCTTAACACTTTCATTATACGTGTATGGAACATCAATTATCTTACCACCATATGCTGATAGCAATTCTTCAACATGAGAACGGATTGACTTCTCAGCTCCTTTTGTCCAATTATCCCCATGAATTACATAGTCAGGATGAAGATATTCTATAACATCATCATATAAAATATCATTTTGTATAATTACCGTATCAATCCCTTCGATTGTCTTATATAAATCAACTCGCTCTTCCTCAGATATCGTAGAAAAACGATTATACCTTACAGATGCTTTATCGCTCAAACAACCTACAACAACTCTTCCATACTTCTGTGCTTCCTTAATAATGTTAAGATGTCCATCATGAATAACATCTGTACTAAAACATGTATATACTGTTTTCATTTTTCACTCCATAAATATTATTTTTTGTATTAAACTGTTTCCCTCGGATTCCATTTGACTTCTTTCCATCCATTAACATCAAGAGAAAAATCCGGAATCTCTTTTCTGCAGAATTCTTCATAGTTCTTCCGTAGATTATTATGTCTATCATTTAAAAACTTCAAAATATCGTCCACGCAACTTAAATCAGTTTCGTTTTTGATATTATGCATTTCGCGTGTGTCATTCTCAATATCAAAAATATAATTAATTCTTCCCTCTTCAAACCCTTGATACACACCAACTTCATATTCCAACAGATACTTTTTATTACGTGCAACATATAACGCATTTCTATGTTCAAGACAGGGGCAACCAGAATCAATCCTTTCCATATGAACTATATCCCTTTTATTATTCTTATCCAAAAAGGATTTACCATCAAATGTATGTGATGATTTTAATTCGCACCAATCAAAAATCGACGGCAAATAGTCAATGCTTTCAAAATATCCATCTATTCTTCCATATTTTTTTTCGCTATCAATGAAAATCATAGGCACATGATATGTTTCAGAGTGACAATTATTAGCCATTCTTTGCTTTCTCACAGGTTTACTTCCTGTGACAGGTCCATGATCTGCCGTTAGTGAAATAATCGTATTTTTCAGAACACCACTCTTTTTTATCCTTTTATAAAAATCATAAAAACATTTATCAGCATATCCCATTCCAACACGATAGATTAAGTCTCCATGGTACTTTTTTGTTTTTTTTGCTAAATATACTGCTCTTTTTATTGCATTATCAATATCAGCTTCACTTTTATCGAAAGGAATCCATTCAATAGGCGGATGAATAGTATTCACATGCATATAAATAAACTTTGGTTTACTATTCTTTTCCTTTAACAAATCTTCTAATAATTCTAACTGCGTTTGAAAACTTGCTCCATCATCACGCAATTTGTCCACATCATCAAATTCAAACTGTCTGGACGACAGGTATTTCGCATACCAATTGGATAAATATATACTATCTTTCCCTTTTAATCGCCTTAGCAAGAGTCTTATTATTTCAAAATAATTCGTTCTTCTATCAAAAACCACGGACAATATTTGTTTTCTTTTTAAATAATTGATAGCCTCTCTATTCTTTTCCTTTATTCTTTTTAGTTTTTTCTTATCAAATACTGCATTGGGTGACATATGAATATTTTTCATCACATCAGAAACGCCACCCCGAATGATATCATTCTCGACATATTTCCACTTATTATTCTTAAATAATTCATATTCGCCCTTAATTACTTTTAATACATCATCATGATTCTCAAATATAACTGGCCCCAAAAGTTCATATGATTTCTTATGATTTCTATCTTTATCCCAAAACTTAATTGCCCCCTCAAATGACTGCTCATAGCACTCTATAATATCATTTTTATCTTTTTCAGTAAGCATATTGTTATCGTATAATTTCTTATAATAGGGCAACATATATAACAAGGCATCCGGAAAACTAAAACCCGCTGTATAATAATTAGTAACTTTTCCATCTAATCTAGAAGGAAGAGTGTTTCTCCCCCACGAAATATTAATACATTGATATCCTTTTTCTCTAAAGCAATCAAATAATGTCATGGGCGAATCATCGAACCTGTGAAGATAAGCATTATAGTCTAACGTGTTAGAACCACACATTAATCCGGGCACTCCCGATTCTGTATGCGTCCCTTGTGAATAATACTGCGAAAGATATGTATTTTCTTGCATGATTTTTTTTATTCCCGGAACACATGTTATTCCAAACTGACCGCTGTCAAATTCATCTGCTCCCATAGAATCAATCACTAATAATACAACATCCTTTTTCATCAAATTAAACCTTCCTTCTTAGCGTCTTAGTTTTCTTCTTTTCTGATACTTTTTAACATATTCATATACGTTTTCAGAATAGCATTGTCCGCGAATTCTTTTGTCAATATACACATCCTTAACAAATAATGTAGTTTTCTTAGCTATATCGCATTTACCTTTTATTGCATTTATTGTCATGTGGCAAAGCTCATCTATTGTATGAATTCCACATTCTTTATACATTTCTCTCCATCTATCCAAAACTCCAACATTTTTGTCGTATATATCGAAATCGGGAACGTATAGTAATGATTGTCTTCCAGTTATTGAAAAGTCAAAAATACAACTAGAATAATCTGTTATCAAAACATCCGCTATTGATAATAATTCTTGTGTTGAAGAAACTTTATTATTATCTAAAACTACAATTCTGTGATCTAATTGACTGCTATCAAGTTTTGTGAGAAAATGTTTTTTTAATAAGAAATATGCATTTTCATCTTCTAACATTCTCAGAAAATTCTTATTATGATTAAGTCCATTTATCGTATCCACTATTGTATTATCTTCATAGTTTCTGTATGTAGGCATATAAAGAATTATCTTTGACTTATCATACTGACTATTACCCAAAATCTCAGCCTTATCAAACTCCATTTCAAATACATCATCCCTTGGAAAACCGGTTAAAGCCATTGTCTTATTCGATAAAGCAAATGACTCTTTAAAAAAGTCAGTACTTGCCTCCGAAGATGTTGTCGTTATATCCCTATAAGTCCAATCAAAAATCTTCATCTGAATCAAGTTCTTATAATGAGCAAGGGTCATTTTGCTTACACCCGCAAAATAATGATGCTTAATTGCTACACCATGCCACATTGAACAAACAATTGCTCCATAAACTTTTGGTTGATATCCAAAATCATCAAAACCCGTAGTACAAAAAACTACACCTGCTTTTTTCTGTATTTGTTCACCCTTTATAGAATTTGAAATATATACTTCATAACCCATATCCTTCACTCTTTTTTCAATATCCGGATTTGAGGTAAGCCAAACTGCCCTAATCTCTTTGTGATTATTATTAACATATTCAAACAAATACCTACTATTATCATCAAAGCGTTCACCCAACCAGCATCCAAATACCCACAAATTTTCATCTCTATTTTTTGTAGTAAAAGCCTTCATTGTATAAAACCTAATCATATTAATAAACCAATATCGATTTCTAAAATTAGGCTTAGCTTTCTCTCCTTTAATAAAACTTTTTATTTCGCTGAGCATAAAATAACTCCTTCCGAATACTATTGTTTATATAAAGCATTAGCAATCCATCATTCCTTCTTTCTTAAAAAAGCAAAATATGTCATGATACTTCTGCGCTTTACAATACCAAGTACTAAAATAACAATCACAATCACATAACGACATACAATTCCTATTGTATAAACATATAGCGCTATGTAAGAAAGGGCAAGCATCCCTATACAACTAAGCAATAGGAGTCTTATATTTAATGCATCACAACCATTCATTTTCCTCTTCCTTATGAATAAGTACACAAAACAATGAACTAAAAACGCCACGAAGAAACTAATTGCTGTAGTTTGTCCAGCAACAACGTATCCATATATCGGAATCAGAATCCAATTCAGTAAAACATTAATAACGGCTCCCGTAAGCGTCGTTATGGTAATAAAATATGGCATATCATAATAAAACTCTGTGTTACAAATCAAGTTATAACAGAATATAAAATACACACTTGTACAGACTGATGGAATAATCCAAATCGCATCATAGTATTCACTAGTCCCGAGAATTCTCACAACATCCGGTGCAACAAAAATCACCAAAACTATTATCGCCATAACAAAAAAAGTAATTGCCGTTGAAACAGGTTTTATGATTTTATATTTCATCTCCTTAAGATTCTTATATACCCATGGTGTAAGTGAACCATTAATAGCATCACAAATAACATTCACCATAAAAGATATTTGATACGCCAATGAATATATACCAGTTTTATCAGCACCATCATATTTTTCTATCATAATCCTGTCGGATTGATTAAGCACCATAACTGAAAGATAATAAGGTATTAAAGGAATATTAAACTTTAACCCCTTCACCCAATATCTATGATTAAAAAAAACACGTCCCTTTCTTAAAATTTTTACATAAAAAAACAAACCGATTATTGCTTGAACACCTAGATATCCACATATTATTGCGTCTTCCCTTAAATCAGTATTGTAAAGAAGTATAATCCCAACTATTGGTATTAAAATAGATACGATAAGCGTAACTATAACCATACTTACATACTTATACTCGACTCTCTGTCTAGCGGTCCAAAACATATATGACGGAACAAACAAAAAATACAAAACTAATAATGCAAAAACTGGTATACTAAAAATCAGTAATTCCCCTGCTATTATAGAAATGACTATGTAAGCAATAGTAAAAATCACAGTTATGGTTGTACATAATCCTTGAATACTGGATGTGTATCTGTCTCTGTCATCTGAATACTCCACAATTGATTTTGTATATACTCCGTAAAAAAGATTAAGAGTTGCAAATATTATTAAAATCTCTTTCCAAGAAAGGAAAAGATTATAACGACCATATTCCTCAGTTGTAAGCAATCTTACATATATTGGAACAACGATAAACGATATTCCTTTTTGAAGAACATTACATACCGTATACCATAATGCTGCTTTTACTTCAGTTTTTAATTCTCTATATAGAGACAAATACTTTGTTATCATTCTATTCTTTTGATTGCCTTTCAAAACATCTATTTATGAAATAAGATTTTCAATTATTCTTTTATAAGAATTCAATACAGCATTATCAGAATACTTCTTTTCATATATCTCACGCGATGCATCATTAAAAATAGCCCCTCCTTTTCCCAACATTTCATTTATTATATTTATAAAGCAATCTGCATCATTACATACCCCGCCAACCTCAGTGATATCAAAATCGAATCCAGCAAACGCTTCGTCAGTTCCAAAAATAGTCTTTCCAAACATCAATGCCTCTATAGTTTTTACCTTCATGCCTCCACCAGAAAAAAGAGGAATACATACACACACAGCGTCTTTATATAACTCTTCAATGTTATCTATATATCCTCTAACAATGACACTTTCAGAGTTACGCTCTAATTCTTCTTTATAACTATCAAATCCCTTCCCCGCAACCAATGTATCAATGGCTAAATGTGGACTTACATTCTTTGTAAACCATCTAGCAGCTTCAACATTTGGATAAAGACTTGGTCCAAATAGCAGACAATAACGACCTTTTTTGTTACTGTGTAAGTCATCTTTATAAGCACATATATCAAATTCATCTTTAATAAACAGCGGAACTATTTCATTTGGTCTCTTACCATATATCTCAAATAATCTATTAGAATCCCTTTTTGTCAAAGCAATTGAAAAATCTGAGTAATTTAATGTAAGCAACTCTGATACTTGTACAAGCCGATAATAAACCCGTCTTTTTAGTCCTTTAGATTTGCCAAATCTTACTGCATTATAATCCCTTTCACAGTTTTGAAATAGCGCAATAACCGGAATATTAGAATAATTCATCTTTATTGCTTTTATCAATTTGCCGCACACTGAAGAATCAACATAAATAATGTCATATTTCTCTATATCAATCCTTTTAACTATTTTTTTTATTGTAGTTTTAGTTAACGGCGGATAAATATTCTGAACAATAGATATTCCGCTAGCAATATTTGATTTTTTTATGACTTCAACAGTATCAACATTTGCTATTCTTTTTAATATCTCATATCTTCCTATAGATGCTTTTGCACCTCCATACGTAGAATCACATATCTTCGAAGTTGTAATGTATAATATTTTCATCAAGATAATCCCTCTTTTTTTACAATCTCTATTTTTTCACCTCGATTATCTATAAACTTTTTGGGATTTTTTTTCAAATTAATCACACCAAAAGCGAGCATTATAGGTATCATATATATGCACGGAAGGAAAACCGCAACATTCGCCAATGAAGTCCCCGTACATATTTGAGCTTCATATAAGAAAAAAGCTATATCCATTTCTGAGTTTCCAGAATCAAACATATAAATAAATTTCTTTGTAGCAACAAACAGAATAATAAAAACTAGGAGCAAGACCAAGAACAATATTATGCTTGTTCTCGCAACGCAAAACAAATATATCAAGAAATCAAAACCTGTCCCAGTAGTATTTGAAATATTACTCCATATAGATTCCCACACAAAATTACTCATTGTACTGAATTCTTTATTAGGCATAATAAACCTTGGTAATACAGGCTTAAAAATGGACAAAACCTCTGCAAACAGCAACCCTTGTTTGTGATACAATTCCGCAATTATAGAAGCATTTTGAAATGCAAGGATACTATCTGAAACGTTAGTTAATCTTGCAACTAATCTACCCAAACTATCAGAGAAAGAAATAGGTATAAATTCATAACCCATCCTAATATGCATTTTAAAAGCATAAGCGAACCTATAAAACAAAGCACCTATCATTAACAAAAAAACAACTGCTAAAGAATTAACCTTACACAATCCAGTAATCACCCTGTGAGGTTTTTTTCTTTCTCGCATGTAACAAAATAATTCCAGAAAAAATACCTGAAGAATAAAAGCACTCCATCCACAAATCGCTTGAAAAAACATATACAAAAAAATATTAACCCAATAAAGCGGTACTTTTTTTTCTCTTCCGACCATGTAGTATATTGGCATGAACAATGAAGGACGTAACAGATTAAAGACAAACGATAGTTTAGAAGTGGATTCTGCAAAAAGTCTTAAATTTCCTGTGGTCAATGTAAAAACAATTTCTGCAACAAACACCACAAACATAAATATATGCATTTTCTTTTTGTTAACTGAAAAATTATAATAATACATATTGCTTATGCTAACATTTATTCGTTTGGAAAGGTTTAATATAGGAATCATCATACATATCTCAACACAATGCAATACAATAATCACTATCTTTCCACCATCGCTCATGCTAATATATTGAGATGCTATATTAGTATTCTCTATGCCAAACAAAATATAATAACCAATGATTAATGTAGCAATAAGACTTATATTTCTATATGTTCTATAAACATATTTATCGTTTGTTTTATATTTCATAAACAGCTCCCTATATTATTGCTTTAATCAATTCATCCCAACCTTTGCAGATTGGTTTTTCATATTTTTTATTACTCGTCTTTTTAAAAACAGCACTCCCCTCAATACATCTCTTCATCACTTGAACCAGCCTTAGATAATCACTTGGGTCAAAAAATATAACTTTATCATATCTCCCAACAGTTTCATGTGCATAAGGCAAATCGGCAACAATCATTGGTTTTTGAGTCTGTTTATATTCGCTTATAGGCAATCCCCAAGTCTCTAGTGTTGACGGAAATATCATATACCATGATTGATTATACTTTTCAAATACTTCTTCCCTCGAAAGTAATCCATACCACTTTACTGTTTTTAAATGCTTATATTTGTTCTTAAGCATTTTTGAATAGTTGTTTTCTGTTCCATCAATTGTTATCCATACTTCAAAATCAAACATCTTCTGTTTTTCAAGCATCTCACATGCATCAAGAATCACCTCATAATTCTTAAAAAATCTCGGATACGCCGCATATATAAAAGATGGCTTCTCAGATTTCTCTCCATCATTCCAATAATAGTTATTATCCCTATATATTGGTCTTGCAACAATAATATTCTCAACCGGATACATTTTCTTAAACTCTTTTCTCATCCAATCTTGTTGGACTATTATCGCTGTAGCCGAAGTGATATTAAGCCTATATAAATATTTATACAAGAAAGAAAAAATAACCTCTTTCCTTCCATATTTAATTTTCCTCAAATCTTTCTTAAAAAAAGGCATAGGATTATGACAATACGTATAGATTCTTCTTGCTTTTACTCTAGGCGTAATATCATGAAGTGAAATCCATACATCTATTCTATGTCTCTTTGAAAACTCATTAAAATAAACAAATTCATAATACAAACGAAGGAAATAGTTCTTTCGAGACTTAGGTAATTCAACAATCGTAACGAAATCTTCATATTCTTCAAATAGTTTTCTTCTATGAACAAAAGCTACAATCTTATTATTACGCCATAAACCACTATCCCTTATCGCATCTAAACATTCATAATATATTGTAAGCGGTCCACCTGTATAAAGATTAATACCGCTTAGTACTATTATTTTTCTATTTTTCCCATTTGCCACTTTTTTGATTCCATTTCTTTAATACTTTTGATGGAACACCACCAACAATAGTGCATGCTTCAACATCTGATGTAACAACACTATTGGCCGCAACAACACTGCCATTTCCAATCGTAACACCTGCTTGTATAACAGCGCCTTCACCAATCCACACATTGTCTCCAATAACAATTGGTGCGGTATAAATACTTCTCTTATTAGGTGGAACATCCGGGGAATCTTGTGTTGTCCCCCTATAATTCCCATGTGAATTGTCAATTATAAGGACACGTGAACCTATTAGGACATCATTTCCTATCGAAATAGATTCTGCACATCTTACACTTACATAATCACCTATATTTACATTTTCCCCAAATACAAGAGCCTTATTTTTATGTTTACCATTCACTTCTATTCTGCAGTTATATCCTGTGGTAAGGCCTTTTCCAAAACTAATATATTCTTTACCTCTAATCACAATTGGTAATCTTATCAATCTCGCTCCTGGATACTTCACTTTACCCAAAATAACCATAGCAACATTTTTAATGGTTTCTATAGCTCCATAATTTGAAGACCTTATTTTTACATTATTCTTTTTAGGTTTACTTTCTACCATATCTATTATTTCCAACGCTTTATTATCAAATACTTCTTCAGACAATTCCTTGTCAAAAAAACTCCTACTGTTAATCCTATACTTATTTTGATATGAACTAATACGTTGTATATCGTTTAATAGAGTATCATTCGAAATATTAATTCCACATTCAAACTCATCTACAATATCCCATATATCCCCACGGATATTATTAATAATAGGCACTCCAAACTCAAAGTAATCGATACTCTTCATAGTCAACCCAACACATACAGATTCTTTCATTATATTTAATCCAAAATGACATGAATCTAGTATTTCTTGCTTTTTAGTCCTATCATAAACTTTGCCATGATATATAACATTCGCCCCTGTATCTTTAAGCCTTTTTATTAACTCATTTTTTCTTTCTCCGTCTCCAATGATATGAACTGTAGTATCATTATTTTTTTGACAATAACATATCATTCTAACAATACTATCAATATCAATAATGTTATTTATAGATCCTAAATAACAAAAAGATAATCCATTTTTAGTCAAATTCAATTCAGGTTTATAACCTAAATCCTTGCGAGCAAGATACAGAGTTTCAACTACTTTACCTTCTATTTCTTCTTTTAACACATCACGATATAAATTACATTCCGCAACGATAACATCTGCATATTTTAAATTATCGTTTCTCAATTTCCCCCAAGGACTAAGCATTTTTTTTACTTTTCCAATTGGCATAGTCTCTGGCCAAAGATCGATCAGGTCAATTATGACTTTAATATTGGGATTGTTCTTTTTAACTTTAGCGACGTCAGATATAAATATATTGGGTGGAGCAAACACCCAAATCAAATCAATCTTACGCGCATTTTTCTCAACACATTTAAATATCACACGACTTAATCGTATGTGACTATACATACGATTAATACTCATATTCCTCTTATACGGCACTGCATGAAAGAATCTATAATCTCTCTTTATATCATTCCGTTTTATTTTATCTATATGTTTATAATCAGACATAAGAACCTTGACATTATGATTACTACCTGTAAAAGCCTTATACAAAAGTTCAACTCTATCTTCCCATGTATCAAAGCAGTCTACTATTACAATATTCAAGACTCTGTCCTCTCAACACTTTCTCTCAATCCAACCTTCTGATACTCAACCCCACACTCACTCATCCCCATGTCATAACTCATGTTTCCAAAAGCCTTATTAGCAAGACCTTTCGGCTTACCCGGGATTAGTGTTGCAAGCTTAACACCTATGTTCCAAACCCTAGATATGAGTATCTTGTGATTATTTGCATCAGCAATCATTTTAACTAGATCACTAGTCTTACTATATTCAGCATTCTGTGGCCAGAAGATTCCTCCCTTGCCACGAATCATTA
>AUXO010474206.1_pt1 | contig 12666 bp, 11 predicted proteins | sample 768731 | NCBI WGS metagenome assembly AUXO01 (sample SAMN02715735, study PRJNA202380) | gut metagenome | biome: sheep rumen | host: Ovis aries | place: New Zealand: Palmerston North | reverse complement strand
GATCGTATTTTTATCGGAGTGTACATGACCGGTATCCTGCCAATCAAGCAGTATAACACCGAGTCAGCGCTTAATAACTTTGAGGAGTTCTCTATGGTTAACCCGGGGCCGTTGGCGGGTTATTTCGGCTTTACCCACGACGAAGTGGCAACACTCTCGCAAAAATACCACATGGATTCCGACGAGATTCAGACTTGGTATGATGGTTACCAAATCGGCGCGATGGCTGAAATCTATAACCCTTATTCGGTGATGCGCGCCATGCAGCGTCAGAGCATAGAGAGTTATTGGGTGGCTACAACGACCTACGAAAGCCTCAGGAGTTATATCATGATGAATTTTGATGGTTTGCGAGATGCGATTGGTGCTTTGCTGGTTGGAAAAGAGGAACGTGTGGATGTGCTGCGGTTTGCCAATGATATCCATTCTGTCAATAGCCGTGATGCTGTTTTAGCACTGCTCATTCATCTTGGATATTTGTCCTACAATCGCGAGAACCGCACTTGCCGTATCCCAAACCAGGAGGTACGGCAGGAGTTTGAGCGTACCATCCAAGATACAGGATGGGATGTTATTGCCAATGCCATCAATAATTCCGAGCAACTGCTAAAAGATACACTTGCCGGTAATGAAGATGCCGTGGCAAAGGCGATTGCGATTGTGCATCAGGAAAACACCTCTATCCTGCAATACAACGATGAAAATGCGCTGGCTTACGTAGTGTCGCTGGCATATCAAACGGCTCATCAGTATTACAAGTTCGTCCGTGAACTGCCAGCAGGTAAAGGCTTTGCAGACATAGTTCTCATCCCTTATCGTAATGTGGACAAACCGGCTATTGTAATCGAACTGAAATATAGTAAATCAGCCGATGGTGCGATTATGCAGATTAAAGAGAAGAGATATGCGGAGTCTCTGCGGGACTATGTGGGAGAGATTGTTTTAGTGGGCATCAACTACGATAAACGTACCAAACAACATTCTTGTGTAATCGAAAGAATTTCCGATAAAACTTCCGATAAATTTCCGATAAACAGAAAAGTTTCCGATAAAACTTCCGATAAATTGCGGAAGATAATCGCCTTTATGAAAGAAACAGGTGGCATTATTACACAAGTAGAGGTGGCATCTATGTTCAACATTTCGGATCGTCAAGCACGTAATTATTTGGATGCCTTGGTAAAACAGAATCACATCATTCGCCTCGGAGCAAATAAAGACAGAAAATATAAATTGAAACAGTGAATATTAAAATAAGGAAGATAGCAAAATGAACGAGCTAACATCAAACACTAATAATAAATCGACATGGGCATTATTTGTCTCAATACTGGCTATGGTGCTGAGTCTATTAGTACTTATGCTATGGATTTTTGAAGTGATACCGCATTCAGTCATTTCGTCTGAAACATTCATTGGCGCATGTGTGACATTGTTAGGTGTGATTGTGACGGTGGCTGTAGGAGCACAGATCGTGAATGTGATGGAAGTGAAGAGTGCGCAACGAAAATATGAAGCTGAACTAAAAACTGCATTTGAGAAAATCCAACACCAACAAGAGCAAATTGAAGAGGAGCAACATCGGAACTCGCTTTTGCATAATTGCAACCAAGCAAAATTTATGCAAGATGGTAATCAATATGGTAAAGCCTGTTATTACTATATATGCGCTTTGTATGAGAATTTGCAGTTGAAAACGCCTCTTGGTAATGAAACATATATTTTGGAGCAGTTCAGTAAGTGCTTAGAACAAAAGGATGGGGGCTGGAGTATTTCGAATGAAATGCATAATGAGTTAAAAAATGCAGATACATTGATACGTCAACACGTGAATTATCATTGGGTAAAAACGCAATATGAGCATCTTCGTAATGAATATTTCAATAGAATTGGAAAATAATCATAACCGACTAATGAAAGCGAGAAGAATTAAAATAACATCAACTCCGAAAAATAATTTTGAAATATCAATATAATGGCAAATCCTAATCGAGTTCATATCGTTTCTAGTGGGAACGGATGGAGAGTTAAACGCGAAGGTAATCAAAGAGCAACAAGAACCTTTGGTACACAAAAAGAAGCAATTGCATATACAGGACGTACAATGTCTTCTTGTGATGTCGTGGTTCATAAAAAAGATGCCAGTATATCACGTTGGATTAAAGGGAAATAAAGTTATGCCGGAGAATAATTTTAATCGAAATGTCTTTATTAATTGTCCGTTTGACGACGATTATAAATCTCTTTTAAGAGCACTATTATTTACCATCATACATTGTGGCTATAATCCTCGAATATCTCTCGAAAATGCAGATTCATCGCAAAGCAGATTAGATAAGATACAAGGTCTGATACAAGCCTCCAAGTATAGTATCCATGACATTTCTAGATGCAAAGCTGCGAAGAAAAATGAATTTTATCGGATGAATATGCCGTTTGAGATAGGCCTGGATTTTGGATGTAAAAAATATGGAAACGGAGAATTAAATTCTAAGGAAATTCTAATATTGGCAGCAGAACAGTATCAATATAAAAAAGCTCTTTCTGATTTGTCAGGAATAGATATTCAAGTTCACAATGGAAATGCCGAAGAAATGATTCGTAAAGTTCGTGATTGGTTTTACACCAAAAACAAGAATGTTGAGCAACCAACTACCATATGGGACGATTATAACGTTTTTTATGCAGACTTGTATAAATGTTTAGGAGATAAGAACGCTAATAATATGTCCATTCTCGAGTTTGTTGATAAGGTAAAAGAATATGTCACTAGTCTGAGAACGCAGGTAAATTCTTGATTTCTCAAGAATCATCTAGAGTAATACGCAATCTGCCTACAACTCAGGTGCAAAGTATTTGAAGGAACATATTACGGCAGCCTATCAACAGACGATAGGAACTGTGGAGATGAAACGATTAATCGAGCAAGAATTAGTAGGGAGAGAAAAGGAATTAGGATGATTTTTTTCGAGAAGTAAGTGTGCTTTAGATGTTTAAAAGGTGATATTATGTTACGCCCAACCCATATCCCAACACCCATAACAGGGCAGCCGGTTCTTGAAAGAGTGGTAACAACACCGCACAGCCGGCAAGGCAACGTCAACTCGGGAAGTTAATGCGTTGCTGATAAAAACATGGATGTACTATGGAAGTAGATCAACAGTGGAAGAATCTCTTTGATCGGGATATCTTGAATGAGAGCGTGAATATTATTGCATTGTATATCACCATGTACGAACTATTGGAGGATACGCTTATTTCACGCCCAAAGGATTTCTTTACGGTGTTTGAATACGACGACAGAGCCAAGAAACAATATGATAAGCATGTGCTTTCGTTGTATGACAAGTCTGCTTGTCCTGGAATAGCGACTAAGAATAAGGAGTTGATAGCATCATTGCAATGGTTTAAGAAGATGAAGGCGATAACAGATGAGGATATTCAAATGTTTGCCCATCTGCGAACAATACGAAATAAAGTGACGCATAAGATGTTAGATGCGATAGCTGAAGGAGGAAGAAAATATTTAACTCAACTGATGGAGCTTCACAAATTATTTTGTAAAATAGAGAGGTGGTGGATCTCGGAAATTGAAGTTCCTGTAGTAGGAGATATTCCTCAAGAAAAGGAGTTAGTTGAGAACGAAGTGATGTCCGGAAATATGATTATACTGAATGCGATTATTGATATTTTAGCTAACGATAGCAATGCTAACTACAAGGAGGTATGCGAGGCAATAGGAGTACCCATTAAGTAGTAAATAGAGATTGCTTTTTTGTGAATTATCGTTACAAAATAACAAAAAAATGCAAAATATGCCATATACATTTGTATATGTCATTTTTTTTTTGTAACTTTGAACCCAATTTTTTGTGCGCATATGCGATAAGCGTGTGCATATATGTGTATATGTAAGCACGCGAGAATAATTAAAAATAGTGAAGCAATGAAAAAGACGCGTATTTTTTAGTTTTGAGTACAGCAAAGATGCTTGGAGAGCTAGCCAAGTGAGAAATATGGGTAAGGTGGATGGTTCTTCTACCTTTAGTGATAATGATTGGGAAGAGGTTAAGACTAAGGATGAGAAAACTATCAAAAAGTGGATTGAAAGTCAAATGGCAATGCGTTCATGCTTAGTTGTTCTGATAGGAGCAACGACATCATCAAGAAAATGGGTGAAATATGAAATTGAAAAAGCATATGAACTGCAAAAAGGCATCGCAGGAATAAGAATTGATAGGTTAAAGGATCAAAATGGAGATCAGACATTCCAAGGAGCAGATCCCTTCTATCATATGTATACTAAGGATGGCTCGCGATTATCAAACCATGTGACATAGGTCAAGTGAATATGTGTACAATGATATAAAAGACAATATCGAAGACTTGATTGAAGATGCAATTGAGAAATCAGGTACCTATTAAAACGAAATATTATGAATGCTCCATTAGCAGTATATGTGATATACCATTCGTATTACGCTGAAGCAACTACATTGTTTGCCGATATCTATAAATTGTTGTGCAGGGATATACGCAATTCGTTATCTGACGGATTGGATATACCTGTGTATTTTGCTACCGAGGAGACTGATTTTAATGTGGATTTTGATAGAGCAGAAAAAATATGCATTCTCGTGTTAGCCGATGATGAATTGGTGCGAGCAAAGGACAATATTATACCCAAAATCAGAGAATGGCGAGCACTTGATCCCTCTGAGGACAAGATAATGATTTGTCCCGTGCAATTATCCGATTACTCATTTGACCTATTCCCATCGGATGTGCCTGAACAATTCATCAAGTTACCTTCGTTTGATATCAAAGCAAATTGGTCAGAATTTAAGACCAGGATGTACGATAGCTTGATTAGGTTAGTGCGAATCAAGCATGATAAATTGCGAATTTTCGTGAGCCATTCGAAACGAGATGCAGATAAGATAGGCGCAGAGCGAGCCAAGGAGCTGGTACATTACCTCAGCGATAACACGAAATTGGATTCGTTCTTTGATGTGAAAGATATATTGGACGGCAAGTGTTTTGATAAGCAGATTGAGAACGGAGTAGAAAATGCGCTGCTAATGGTGCTATATACGAATACCTATTCAGATAGAGAATGGTGCAGACGCGAGTTGATTGCAGCAAAAGATCATAATGTGCCAACTGTGGTGGTGATGATGTTGAATGGAGTGGCTAAACGAGTATTTCCATATATAGGTAATATACCCTGCATCGAGTTTGCTGGAGATTGGCGAGATCCAATTAACTTGTTATTGCGAACCGCATTAGATGAATATCACGAAAAGCAGTTATTGGAATCATTGTGTGCCGATAGAGGTGAGATAATGGTCACTCCATTTCCTCCTGAGTTATATAATCTCCGTTCTTTGCAAGATGACATTGTTCAAGTGTTATATCCGGAGCCGCCATTAGGTCAGGAGGAATTATCTATTTTGAAACAAGCTCACAAGGCAATAGATTTTGTAACCCCAATGGAATATGCTTCCGTTGGAATGAATTTGGACGGAAAGTATATAGCAATATCCATATCGAACAGTGAAGATGCACATAAGTATGGTGTGGGGCAAGAGATGTTAGATGATATATCCATTGAGATCTCAAAGCATATACTGAAAGCAGGGGGAAAGATGATTTATGGAGGCAACTTGAGTAAAGGAGGATTCACGGAACTATTCTCAAACTTATCTGACCAATATGGCGCATTCGAAAAATCCGCATCAACAGTACGATATTTCAAAAATTACTTAGCATGGCCATATTACGAAACGATGACTGTCGCAGATGAGAATAAGTATGAACATAATCGGGTTGATTTGGTACTCGTTGAGAAGGCAGATGATGAACCGACATCATTAACTAAGATGCGTATCAAGATGGAGAATAATGCGCATGCTCGTATAGTTGTTGGAGGAAAGATGAGTGGTTATTCGGGAAGAATGCCAGGTATTATTGAAGAATTTCAAATCGCTATGGAGGCCGGTCATCCGGTTTACGTAGTCGGCGGATTCGGAGGCGCGGCACGGTATATAGCTGATGTGCTATCAGGAGAAATAGCGGCAGAAAGTTCGTACGCATGGATGAAAGATATATGTGACAAAGGATTGCAAAATGGGTTGAGTCCGGAAGAAAATAAGCGATTGTTTGTCTCAACGAATGCTATGGAGATAGTATCGTTGATATTAGAAGGTTTAAAAAATACTTTATAACATGCATAGAGCGTTTATTAGTTATCATCATGCCAATGATCAATGGTATAAAGATGCATTGGTGAAATTTGGAGAAGAAAACAAAATCTTCCAGAATTGGTCTGTGGATACAGGAGATATATCGGACGACTTGACCGATGAGCAAATACGAGTGAAGATTCGAGATGAGTATTTGCGTGATTGTCGTGTGACAATTTTGTTGGTCGGTACAGAGACTAAGTATAGGAAACATGTGGATTGGGAATTATATTCCAGCATGCATAATACGCAACTCAATAAGAAATCAGGTATATTAGTTATTCTGCTACCATCTGCAAAATCAAGTAACTTCACAGCAGCAAATCAAAATGAAAAAGTTGAAATGTACCCTGATGTTACGGGATGGCGTTCTATCGATAACCGTGCAGAATATGAAAGATTGTACCCATATATGCCGGATAGAATTATCGATAACTTATTGAAGAGTGAGGCGAAAATTTCAGTAGTTAATTGGGATAAGTTGAATGCGAGTAATCTGAAATTAATGATTGATAATGCGTATGATAATGCAGATACCAATCAATATGATTTAAGCCGACCGATGCGACGTCGAAATTATAATGGATGAGGACTGTTAGAAATTATTAAACAATGCAAGATATGATTAAAGCCTTTATATCACATAGTCATGCTCAGAAGGATTTTGCACTCGAGCTAGTAGAGAAGCTCGGTCGTGATTATTGTATTATAGATTGCTATGATTTTCAACCGGCATATCGCTCAATGGATCAAATTTTACAGAAAATTGACGATTGCTCTATGTTTGTACTATTGATATCCAAGGAGTCATTGCAGTCGGATTGGGTTATCGTAGAGATAGAACAAGCAAAATTGAAATTTAAACGAGGAACGTTAGATCGTTTCTTGCCGTACATTATAGATGAAAGAGTAAATATGGAAGATGTCCCGGACTGGATTTCGCTTCGAGAAAACTTTAACTTAAAGCATTTTAAGAGTCCGTTCGTCTTGGCTCGTGACATCGAACAAAAGTTCCGGCGCGAGATATGGAAATCGAATCCACATATTCGCCTTAAGGAGAGTGTGATGGTGGGACGAAATGATGACATCTCCAAATTCGAGGAGAAGTTTTTATCCAGCAGAATGAGGAAGCTACGCGCACTTATCATATCCGGTCGCGAGGGAACGGGAAAAGAAACATTCGCTAAACAATGTATGGTAAAGATAGGGTATGAAAAAGAGTTTGAGCCCTATAAGATTGACCTGGACGTAAAGGAGAGTGTAGAGAACTTTATTATTCATCTAAATTCGATTGCTCGTCTATACGACCAAGATAAACTAACGAGTGTGTTATATGGAGATGCGCAAAGTAAAGCCCATGCAGCAGTTTTGCTATTAAAGGAACTGTATGAAACACGTTCTGTTGTGTTTGTGTTCGACAACATGTCTTGCATTCAGCCTAATAGAGACATCCCGACATGGTTAAGCGATGTTATCAGTGATCCTGAACTCCCGAGTCAACTTGGACTGTGTGTTATATCCAGATTAGCACCAAATGCATATATAGAGAGAGAGCATCCGGAAGTGGTGCATATACCGTTACAGCCATTAAGTAAAAATGATAGAAAAAAGTTATTTTATAGTTATGCGCAAATATACGATATCAATGATTTAGATGACAGAGATGTTGAATTTTTTGTGGATAAATTGCTTCAATCTCCTGAACAACTCAAATTTGCAGTCGAAGCTATCCATAATACCAACTTGACACGTGCTAAAAGCGATGTGGAAAATTTGGTGGCGATAGGCGATAGTAAGATTAAGGTATTGCTTAATCACTTTCATAGTGAAAAACAGAGGGAATTGCTTATTATCCTATCGAAGCTTGATTTCTTTAGTTATCCAATCTTAGAGCGGATTTATGATAAGGAAATAGTAGAGGTATTGCCTATCCTCGATGAAATGATGGTATATGGTATTGTTTCCAACTTTGGTCCGTCGGATGAATTCTTCAGGTTGGATCATTTTGTTGGTGATTATCTAAGAAGAAACAAGTTCCGGTTAAAACCCGATATGGAATCATGTTTCCATGAGGTGCTTGATAGCATGATAATCAACTCTTCGGATATAACAGAAGATGTATCATTATATTTCTATGAGATAAGACGAAATATTGAAATGGGGAAAACAGATATTCAGAACTATCTGATTCCGTCTATTCCATTGAAATATGTAATAGATAGATACAATGACCATGACTACCCGACAGTGATTAAGATATGCGATATGTTGTTGCACGATAGTACGCAACGTTATTACGAAGAAGTACGCATAGAATTGACTTATTGGCTGTGTTTGGCTTTGTGCAGAACGCAAGATAAGTCTCGCTTCGACGAAGAAGTAAAAGTAATTCATGATGCAGAATATTGGTTCTTAAAAGGGTTCTTCCAGCGTATAGCAGGAAACTATCCGCTTGCTGAAGATTATCTAAGAAAGGCATTAGATAGGGCTTCTTCTATGCAAAGAGCGAGAAGAGAGATGGTAACAACATTGCTCGCGCAAGGAAGATATGGCGATGCGCTGTCTTTAGCGAAGGATAATTATGAAGCCAATCCGGATAATTCTTACCATACTTATGCATATTTTAGATGTTTGGTACGCAAGCATAATTTGAATTATGAAGAAAGAAAAGTGCTGACACAATTGATGGATGAGATAAATAGTGGCTTTTCAGAAAAGAGGGAAGAATTATACCGCGCTATGCAAATAGATTTTCGTTCATATGTTAATCGCACAACTCCGACGGAGATGCTTAAATTCATCCACATCAGTTTAGAGGAGTTTCCCCGTTCGATTAATGTAAAACGAGCTGCTCAGGACTACAAGTATCGGCAAGGATTTATATCAGAAAAAGAGGATTTGGCAGAAGATGATATTTTGTAAAATGTAATATCTATTAAGATTGGATAAGAAGTATTCGCTATTTGAGAGTCGAGCTTTTTGAATACTATGCTTTGAGGCAAAAACGAATTACATGCCACCAATCCATATTATAATGCCTATGGCAGGAGAGGGAAGTCGGTTCTTGAAAGAAGGAAAGAAAACACCTAAACAAATGACAAATGGCAAATGACCAATTACCAATTTAAAAAGCTCCAATCTTCGTTTTTAGGTTAAAAATCTAATTTTTTTTAACGAATATTGGGCTTTTTTCTTGTATATGTGGGAATTTTTTTGTATTTGTGCAGGCTAAATGGAGGTTGTATATTGCATGATATAAATAATTCTAAATTCGTGTTCCAGTACGAACTTTGTGCAAATTCGCATTCTGAAACGAATTTTTATTGAAGGGCATAGATAGGCGCAAAGAGTGATGCATAACATCAGCGCGGCTAACATTGGCGCGCACCAATCCGAGTGCGGGAGAGAAATCTCCTGCACTTTTTGTATATATGAAAATACCACCTGCAATGCAGATGGTAGAGGTGAGTATTTGCCATGGCCTACTCACGAAACCACCTCCAGGGTTACCGTCTTGGTAACCTACGCCAATATATGTGAACGAAAATGAGTCGTCCGCGGTAGTGCCTATAGTGGGCACGTACCCATACCGGCTTGCCCGGAGGACAGTGATTGTAATCAATCATAATCCAACTATAAATAGTGCAAATCTCGAAAAAAGTATGGTTCGCTCTATATTATATTTATCTAAAATTTATTTTAGATAATTGGAAAGTCAATAGATAATACAAAAAATGTGATCTTGCGTATTGTTTTTTGTCAGTCTAACTGCCAAAATGTCAGCGAAGAAGGTGAAAAATGGGTTTGGCACGGAAGTTGAAATGTCATTAAAAAGAATCTAAGAGCCCAAAAGAACAAAAAATTAAAAGTGATGAGTCGATGAATAATATTACACAGAAGCAAAACGAGCCGATTTCGATAGAACGGCTAAAGGCACAACGAAAGTTATATAGGGACGCAAAGAAAATATCGTTTGCATCTCTTATGTTATTCGTGTTTCCTGTGGTAATCGGCAATGTGCTGAAAATATGGTTTGGCGGGTACGTACTGTTTATGAATACTTTAGTCATATATGCGGCAATAGCGAGTATATTGAAATTAGTTATTTCGATGTGTGCAAAGAAGACAAAGAAAAGAGCTGCGGCAATACAACAACTTTTTGACGCGCATATATATGGTATGACTTGGAAGAAAGTGTGGGGTGCAGAACCGACGCAGGAGTTTGTTTGTCAGCAAGCGAGAAAGGAACCGGATACTAAGTTAAAAGATTGGTATGAACCATTGATAGAGAAAGCTAATCATAACGTAGGAGTTTTGTTGTGCCAAATGGAGAATGTGCGATATGATGAGCGACTAAAGGCGCGGTTCTATATGTGGATTCATATAGTGTTTTGGGTGTATGTTGCAGTGAGCGTATTGTTCGGAGTTTTTTATTTTCAAGAAAGTACCTTTGATTTTCTCGTAAAGACTACGGTGCCATTGGCCCCTATTGTAGCGTGGTACTTGACATTAGTTTATAATAGGCATGGAGAGGTTGAACAGCGCGGAAAATTAGAAGCTGCGATTTCGGAAGCATGGAGAATCGCGAAGGGACGTCATACAGTGTCTATACAAAAATTGGAGGAGATACAGACTATATTGTTAGCCTACAGATGTGAGGTGAATGCAGTACCTGATTGGTTCTATAATAGGCACAGGAATCTTTTGGAAGGCCTCGCATATCAGTCGACAAAGGTTCGTTTAATGGAATTGAATTTAATAAAATCAGAAGAAATATGAGAAAATTAGAAAACTGTATTAAAGATTTTATCGATGGTATCACGATATCCAAAGACTTGGATGAACGTATTGATGCATCATTTGAAAGTCTGAAGACCTATCTTGAGAAGGAAAATAGTGGATTGCACGTCAATCGAGTTATTATGAATGGTTCGTATCTGCGTGATACGATAATTCGACCTACCGTTGAGAATGACGTAGATATTGATGTGTTTGTGTTCATTGATGAGGATCAGTGGGATTCGCAAGGAGTTAACCCAAAACCGCAGAGTGTTTTGACTAAATTCAAGCAATATCTTGAGTTGAACGGGGATTATAAAGGCAAATGTCGTCAAGATAGGCCATGTATTACGATATACTTGCAGGCATACCACATAGATGTATTACCGGCATTGGACAAAAACGGAACATACAAAATCCCTAATAATAATTTGGAAAATTGGATGTCGACAGATCCAGAGTCACATACGGATCGATTAAATGGTGTAGATACCAAGAGGGGAGGAAAGGTGAAACCCATAATACGTGCGGTAAAGAAGTGGAAAGTACTCGAAGGATTGAACAAGCTCCCATCTTTCCATATCGAGGAAATAGCGATGGACATTTTTGACAACGTGGACTTTTCAACCTACGAGGAAGGTATACGGACATGGTTCCAAGAAGCGAGCAAGCATTTGAAGCCAACTCGTTTCGATTCGAAGGATGATTGCGATGCAGTACGCGATGCTATCAATGCAGCAAAGGAGAAACTGAATAAGGCGAAAGCATTGCTTGATGATAGGAAGGAAGAGGATGCCAAGAAGTTGTGGAAAGAGGTGTTTGACGATAGAAAGTTTGTAATCATAGATGCAACAGAGGCGAAGGAATTTTCGAGTGCATTGACGGAAGGCAGATTGAAGTATGGAGCTGCAGGATTATCTACAACCGCTGGCAGATCCATAGCAGCATCACACGGATTCTATGGGAATGAATAAGATACCGAGACATATCTATCCGCAGAAACAGGTGGGTGCAATGATGTCATTGTACCCACAGTTCCATGGCACAGTTAAGGGGAATAAGGTTGAGTTTAAAGGAAAAATACGAGTAAAACCAGAGTTTCCTGAGTACACTTTACGTATAGTGTATAACGGAGGATGTATGCCGAAAGTCTATGTGGAGGATCCAAAGTTGCTTCCCGATACGCCGCATGTGTATCCTGGTGGTTATCTATGCCTATACCACTCGAAGTACTTTAAGTGGACAGCCGATAAGTTAATTGCTAGGGAGATTATGCAGTGGACGATAGCTTGGCTTTACTTCTATGAATGTTGGAAAGATTCGGGAGTGTGGTTTGGCCCAGAAGTTGCACATGGCGAACCAAAAGAGGACGCGGAAAGTACAGAATAAACGTGAAATTGAGTATAAATGCGCAGAAATGCTTGCAAAAAACAAAAATATTGCAAAAAGTGGCATATACATTTGTATATGTCATTTATTTTTCTTAACTTTGCACCCAAATCGCCCATCGTGTGATTAAGGCGATGATAATATGTGATGTAACACATCAAACATAATACATCAAACATAACACATTGCTCGCAGAGCATTGCATCAAACATAACACATAATACATTGCTCATTGAGCATCGCATCGTGCGAT
>AUXO013238618.1_pt1 | contig 12667 bp, 10 predicted proteins | sample 768731 | NCBI WGS metagenome assembly AUXO01 (sample SAMN02715735, study PRJNA202380) | gut metagenome | biome: sheep rumen | host: Ovis aries | place: New Zealand: Palmerston North | reverse complement strand
GCAAACGGCAGGTATTATTCCGATAACAGCTTGTATATAACAGGTCTGGAAGAGGATTCGGTAACAAATCCTATGACGCTTCTTGGCACATACGAAAATGATCCTGACTTCGATGTAAAGGAGATAATTCTTGATAATAAGTCAGGTTGGACATACTACTGGAATAATACAACAGATGATCCTAACCATCGTATAGATGAGGATGCACAAAACTACCTCTACAAATACTACATCGAAGAGGTTGCTATCCATGATATTGCGAATGATCAATGGATAAATGTTACCAATGATGCAATGCTTTTGACAGGTGAATCCAATGATACGGATAAAAGCTATCTCGTTAATTACATGAATAACGGTGTAGCAACAAACGATGCTGCTAATCCGATACTTGTCAAAAACAAATACATATGGTACAAGCTGCCTGCAACAGGCGGAATAGGAGTAAACTTTATATATGCAATAGGTTTATTCCTTATGATCACAGGTTTAATTGGCGGTACAGCCTTAATAAGACGTGAAAGGAGGTCCGATTGATGTGGCCTTCTGATAACACATCAAAACAAAAGACATCCGCTGACCAAATAATATATTTATAATGGAGGAAAATATTATGAGAAAAAATAGAAGAATAGCTGCTTTATTAACAGCCGGTTTATTAGCACTTACCCCTTGCGTTTCTGCTGGAATGATGTTTGCATCAGCTGCAGATGATAACTCAATCTCAATTACACCTGCAATAAAAGGAACACATAATTATGCCGCTTATCAGATTTTCAAGGGAACACTGAGTGGAACAGGTGCAGTTGATAATCCTGCTACAACAGATGTTGATGAGTCGGATCCTTATGTGCTTTCTGACATAAAGTGGGGCGATAATGCCGCTGATGATTTCCTTACAAAACTGAAGGCAGACACAGTATTTAATCTTGTTGCTCCTGCTGAAGAAGGCGGTGCTAAGACAAGCATATTTGCTGATGCAGAAAATGCAGAAGATGTTGCTAATGTTCTGGAGCAATATACCGATAACAGCGATGTAGCAATTGCGTTTGCAAAGTTTGCAGGCAATCACCTTAAGGGTGATGTTAAGGGTTCGGCTAATTCATCTCCTTATCAGATAGGTTCTCTTGCAGCAGGTTATTATCTTGTTGAGGACACAGCGACCATAACAGACGGTGAGAATGCTAATCCTCGTACTCTCAATATGCTCAGGGTAGCTGGTGCAGTGTCAATGACGACTAAGGAAGATCTTCCTACTATCGATAAGAAGATCGATGAAAAGGGTGGAATTGCTGCTAATACAGCAAGTGTTGGTGATGTAGTTCCATATATCATTACATCACATGTTCCTGATATGACGGGCTATACCAAGTACTTCTTTGAATTGAATGATACTCTTTCAAAAGGTTTAGATTATAATTCCGACAGTTTAAGTATAACGATTGGTAATAAAACATTAGTAGAAGGTACCGATTATACTATAGATACAGAAAAGGATGATTCAACTAATGTTACTTCGATTGACATTGTATTTAAGAATTTTATTCAGTATGATGATGACAATCTTGATATATTCTTCAATGAAGACGATGCAGGTACATATTATAAAGTTGATGGAAAATATACAACAACCGCACCTGATCCTCTGTCTTCTTCAGAGAAAAAGTATACTAAAGATACTGGTATAGTTGTTAAGTATACTGCAACAGTAAATGAAAATGCAGATATGACACAGACAGGTAATATCAATACCGCTCAGCTCACATATTCAAATAATCCTAATCAGGATGCAACAGGCGATCCAGGTAATCCTGATAAACCAAAGCCACCGGTAAAGGATGATCCTTCCACTCCTGATGTTGATGAGTCAGAGCCAGGCGATCCTACAGGTCAGACACCTGAGATCAAGACAGTAACATACGTTACACAGATCGACCTGACAAAGACAAAGGCTGATGGAACAACACCGCTTGCAAACGCAACCTTCACCCTTGAAGGCTACCTGAAAACAGTAGGCGTTGCATCAGGTAAGTATTATGTAGAAGATGCAAGCGGCACATTCTATCGTCTTGCTGACGGCACATACACAGAAACAGATCCTACCACTAATAGCAAAACAGCTTATGAGAGTACAAACAAGAAGTATAAGCAGGTTGAAGCATCAGCTATTCCACCAGCTTCTAAGATATCCAAGGAAGTAACAACAGGTACTGATGGAAAGATCAACTTTGCAGGACTTGGTGAAGGTACTTACACAATCACCGAGAAAGCAGCTCCTTCTGGTTTCAACATGCTTAAAAAGCCTATAACTGTTACTATCACAGCTTCAGGCGTTTCTATCACAGGTTGTGAATGGGGTTATGACTTGGTTGATGAAAATAACGCAACAATAGAAGCTGATTTTGAACAGGGCGATAAGGATGGCAATGCGTCTTATCTTCCACTGACAGTTAAGAATACCGAAGGTTCAACCCTCCCATCAACAGGTGGCGTAGGAACAAAGCTGTTCTACCTCTTCGGTGGAATGTTAGCAGTTGGTTCAGGCGTAGTTCTGGTAACAAAGAAGAGAATGTCATACGAGAAGTAAAAAACATTCATAACCACAAACCATAAACGCTAAATTGCAGCGGGAGGGGAAACTCTCCCGCTGCAAAGTCATATCCGAAACAAGGGATCATAAATGAAACGGAACATATTGAAATACCTGCTTATCTTCATATTTTTCTTAGGCATCGCACTATTGTTATATCCTGCGGTAAGCGACTATGTCAATTCGAGGCATCAGTCCACGGTGATACAGAGCTATCAGGATGCGGTGGAAAACATAGGCGACGATGAAAAGGAGCGGATGATAAAACAGGCTGAGGAATACAATAAAAGACTCGCTCAGACGGCAGGAGCATTTTATGATCCTGATCTTGTTGAAGGGTATATGGAAACGCTTGATATTACGGGAACGGGTATAATGGGTTATCTTAATATAGACAAGATAGACCTTGAACTTCCCGTATACCATACGGTCGGCAGGGATGTGCTCCAGGTAGCTGTGGGACACCTCCCCGGAACAAGTCTTCCTGTAGGAGGCAAGGGTACTCATACCGTACTTTCGGGACACAGAGGACTTCCGAGTGCAAAGCTGTTCTCGGATCTTGACAAAATGGAGATCGGTGACCGCTTTACAATAACGGTACTTTCCGAGGTCTATACATACGAGGTTGAGCAGATAAAGACTGTTGAACCATATGAGGTAGATGATCTTCAGATAGATCCCGAAAAGGACCTGTGTACGCTGTTTACCTGTACGCCTTACGGAATAAACACTCAGAGACTTTTCGTGACTGCTGTACGAGTTCCCACGGAAAAGATCGATGAGGTACGTGTTCATTACACTAATGAAGCCTACAGGGTAACACCTGCGATAGTTGCGCCGATAATGGCGGTGCCTGTTCTGCTGATACTATACATAATAATGCTGGTATCAGGAAGAAGGAGACGCAGGTCGGGAAGTAACGAACACAAGGATTGATGAACGCGGTATTTATGCCGGAAAAAAAGCTCCCCGAAGCGCTTATAATGCTTCGGGGAGCCTTTTCTTTATCTTGCTTTAACTGTTATAAGAGTAACTTATGGCTTACAAATATTGAAATAGTCCGTCTGACGTGATATAATAGATGTATAGTTAGACGTAAAAACTGTTTAGGGAGGTACTAATCATGAAACGAACACTGGCACTTATATTATGTATGACCGCACTTGCTTCTTCGGGTACTGCCTATGCTGAAGACAATACAGTAAAAGCTGCAGATATCGATAAAACTGCATATGAGTACATGCTGAAGAATCCGAATTTTGACTTTGAAGCTGATACAGACGGGGACGGGATCATCAGTGAAAACGAACTTAAAGCGATGCCAAAGCTTCTTCTTGATCTTACGGGAGTAAAAGATATATCATGGCTGAAAAGAATGGATTCGCTGAATACTCTGTACCTCGAAAACGGAGATTTCACCGATCTTTCTTTCCTGACCGAGATGAGTTCGCTTAAAAGTCTGATACTATCCCGTGTACCTGTTGAGGACATAAGCTTTGTAAAGGACATGGAACTTGATGAGTTTGTCATTCAGCTTGATGATGATTATCCTCCTGAGAAGCTGTTTGATATTATCAGGTGGAAGGACTGTCAGGTGGACGAGGGATATGCTGCACTTGCAGGAGGACTTCCCGAAGGAATTATCGATTACGGATACGGCGAGAAAAATGATATCGTTTTCAAGATAGAGGATACTGATATCGCAGATATTCTTTCAGGTACATCATCACCGTGGCGTTACGCATCTGCTCAGATATTCGGAAAGAAAGCAGGTACTACGAAGTACACAGTGGAATGCGGCGGCAAGGTAGTACATACGGGAATAATAACCGTTGCTCCTACGAAGAATACTTATGATCCTCCGCTGGAAGAACCGAAGGACATAAAAGTCTATGATGAACTTTCTGTGGTGATCGGTGACAGCATTTACAACCTCACTGAGAACGGTTGGGAGAAAAAATATGATGACGTTCTGTGCAGGACTGATCTGAGATATCTTAACCTTAAAACTCTGGCGACACCTAATGTTGATGTACTTGTTTTCAAAGACGGAAAAGTACTGATAGAGGATAAACCTGTTGAACTCGGAATCGGAAAGATAGTGTATGCTGATAGGAGTTTCCTTGTGGACGACAAGGGAAGTGCGTACATTCTCGAAAAGGACGAATCAGGCGAGTTCAAAACTTTCAAGGTCGGGGATAACTTCGAGTGCCCGATAAAGGGTACGGATAAGGGCTATCTGGACAGATCGGGCAAGTTAGTATACGTTGACAGATATGAAGAAAAAGGCTGGCCGACTTCCATAACATCGCCAATATCCGCTTTGAGTGATTATTTTGTGGACGATAAAAACATACTGTGGCATGTTGAACCCGGTGTTAAGGGCGCTATAGTGAAAAAGATAGCTGAAAATGTGGTATCGGTGGCATATACACATTATGACAACAAGTACTACGGTCCGCTTTATACCGATAAGGACGGTATCAGCTATACCCTTGAAAAGGGAACTGTCGCAGTACCTGACGGTATTTCTTCATCTTCACGTACAGTACGTTATTGCGGATTATTTATTCCTTACCAAAAAGGTCCGGTTAGTTATCAGACTGCCGGCGGCTCGGGCGGAGTAACATATGATTACATTATTTCAAATGACGATGTAATGTATATCAATAACGGCGAAAAGAAGAACTCCATAACTAATGTGGAGCGCTATATCAACTGCATTAATAACGAAAACGGAAAAACTGTATTTTTCATGCGCAAGGACAATACGATCTGGCAGTATGATACATATACCGACGAATTTACAAAGACGGATATCACTGTTTCTGTAACAGAGAAAAAGGGTGATATCAACGGCGATACGGTCATGGACGGAAAGGACCTTGAACTTCTTGCGCAGTTCATAACTCAGCCGCAGTCTACGGTCAGAGCAGAAGATATCAACGGCGACGGAAAGATAAATACTTTCGATGTCGTTGCCCTCAGACGCATCATCGCAGAGGAAAAATGATGTATACAAAGGAAGAGATAAGAGCAATCCGCTTTTACACAGGTGACGTCGAGGGCGGTGAACCTTTCTGGAGTGATCCGAAAGCGTATGTGGTGCTGAATTCGCTGTTTTTTGACGGGATCGGAACAGAAACAGCAAGGGCAGGTGAGGGAAAGTACCTTGATCCCGACATAATTGCGGATATCCCTCGACTTGCAGGCTTTTTCAATGCACTGTTCTCTGTATTCGGGAAGAACCGCTCCGAAACAGAAAGACATACTTTCCGTGTGGAGCGCTTTTCGGACTATTCGGTAATGAAGCAGAAAGGACGCACAGTTTCTTTCACCTCCACATCCGAAGCAGGCTTTCTCAGCGAGTACCGTGACAGGACTGGTATCGCACTTATGAAGTTTATCATACCGCAGGGAACTCCATGTATACCAATTGGAGAGGTACTGAGCGAATACGTTAAATCCTCCGAGGCGGAGGTCCTTCTTCCGCCGTTTATGGAGCTTGATATTACCGAAACTGCCGTAAGTCCCGGGAATATGTGCATAACTGACAGGAACGGCGCTCCTCCTGTAACGGAGTGCAGGGTGTTATGCGGAAAGTACCGCCGTATTACCGTGAATGAAAATAGCGATAAATACGGTGCGGAAGCAGGGATCAGGGTATTTAGCGCACTGAACGAGGGCAGAGAACCTTCGGCTGAGGATACAGCCCTGTACACCGCATGGAAACGTGAATTGTTCAACGTGTCAGAAAGGACAGATAATGACTAAAATAGACCTTATTACGGGTATACTCGGTTCGGGTAAGACCACATTCATACGCCGCTATGCAAGACACCTTATTGACAAGGGAATGAGGATAGCTATACTCGAAAACGATTTCGGAGCGGTAAATGCTGATATGCTGATGCTTCAGGATCTGAAATGCGATAACTGTCAGCTTGCAATGATAACAGGCGGCGGTGATCCCGACTGTCACAGAAGACGTTTCAAAACTCAGCTCATATCACTTAGTATGCAGGGATTTGACCGCGTTATAGTCGAACCTTCGGGCATTTTTGATATGGACGAATTCTTTGACACCCTCCACGAACCGCCTATAGACAGCTGGTTTGAGGTTGGATGCATACTAACTGTTGCGGACGCCGAGACCGATGACATCCTTACCGATCAGATGGAGTATCTTCTTGGTTCAGAGGCGGCATGCTGCGGAAAACTTCTTCTCAGTAAGTGCAGGGAAGGGGACAGGGAAGCGGCATCCGAGCGTATTCTTGCACATATAAATCGTGCACTTGAATTTATCCGCTGCGACAGGAGACTTACTTCAAAGGACGTATTCTCTGCGGACTGGGAGGATATGACGGATGCGGACTACGAACTGCTGATGAATTCGGGTTATCGCAATTCGGCATACGTAAAGCAGTTCAGCTTCGAGGACATACACAGTGAAGTACACTATTTTATGAATATAAGAGTTCCTGAAAGCGAAGCGGAGAAGATGATAAACGGTATAATGGCTGATGAGCGCTGCGGAAAGATATTCCGCATAAAGGGCTCACTGCCTGCTGAGAACGGCGAGTGGCTGAGGATAAATGCCATGAAGGAAAACACTGTTATCAACCGTGTGCGTGAGGGACAGGCAGTTCTTATAGTCATAGGCGACGATATCGACCGCAGTGCAGTGGACAGTCACATTGTTCCGCTCAATACCGACAGTGAATATATATCGATCTGACATAAAAGCTTGAAATCAATAATTCGGGGATCCAAAAGGCAGAGCCCTGCGATACGAAGTGCCCTGCAAGAGAGGGCGTTCCCTGATGAAGCCATACTTTTTGATAAACTGAAGCCATAGCATTGTATCATGCTATGGCTCAATTACAGTTTGCGGACTGAAAAAATTTTTTCGGTCTACAATGAAAAAAGTCCCGAAAATGCCGATTTTTCGGGAGAAAAAATTTTTTGAAATTTTTTGTAACGAATCCTTGCTTTGTCCGTCTAACCTACAGAAGCAGGAAAGGAGGTGTGATGATTGGATAAAAAGACTGCAGAACAACTGTATGAGACCTGCTATATGAAAGTCTACTCTTATGTGATGACTCTTGCAAAGGACAAACATGCTGCTGAGGAGATAACTCAGGAGACCTTTTTCAAGGCAATGACTACTCAGCATACTTTCCGCGGCGAATCAGAATCGTATTCATGGCTTTGTGCTATCGCCAAGAACGCATTTATAGATTCAACAAGAAAGCAGTCCCGTTTACAGGAAGAACCTGATGAACCTCAGGCTGATATAGGTACCGATATCGAGCAGAGCATAACAGATCAGGATACATCATTCCGTATACATCTTCTGCTTCATTCAATGGAGGAACCATACAGGGAAGTCTTTGAACTAAGAGTGTTCGGGGAACTGTCCTTTACCCAGATAGGTGCTATTTTCGGAAAGACAGAGACCTGGGCGCGAGTCACCTATCATCGTGCCAGATTAAAGCTTAAGGAAAGGATGGATAAAAATGAAATATAATTGTGAAATGATACGTGATCTGCTTCCGCTTTACAAGGATCAGGCATGCAGTAAAGCCAGTGCAGAAGCGGTTGAAGAGCATCTTGCAGAGTGTCCCGATTGTACGGGACTGCTGGAGGAAATGAACAGCTTCAACATCGAGGAAACAATAAAACAGGAACGAAACGACGTTATCAAAACTCAGGCGAAATACTTCAAGCGCAAGAGTGCGATCGTTGGAACAGTAATAGGTGCGGTATTCTCGCTGCCTATACTTATCTGCCTGATAGTGGACCTTGTATCGGGTTCGGGACTCAGCTGGTTCTTTATCGTGCTTGCGGCAATGCTGATACCTGCTTCGTTGATAGTAGTGCCGCTTATGGCTGAAAAGAATAAGGGACTCTGGACTATCGGCAGTTTTGCCGCAAGCCTGACCGTTCTGCTTGCAGTGTGCTGTATTTATTCTGGCGGAAGCTGGTTCTTTACCGCAGCATTCTCGGTAATTTTCGGATTAGCGTTGATATTTACTCCGTTTATCGTAAGAGCGGAGCCTGTAGCGAAACGACTCGGTAATAATAAGCTTTTTACTGTTGCTGCGGTCTATACCCTTACTTTCATAATGATGATGTTAAGTATCGGACTTAGCTACGGTAAACCGGGATTCTTCCGTACAGCTGCAGCTTGCTCGCTGCCTGCACTGGTATACGTCTGGGGAATGTTCCTGCTGATACGTCTGCCAAAGTGGAACGGTTATCTTAAAGCAGCCTGCTGCATAGCATTCTCGGCTCTGATGTATTTCTTTTCGGATGCACCTGTGCTGATGATGCTCGGACAGGAACCAAGACTGCCGCAGTTCGGAGCAGGATTTACTTCGGCAAGCGGCATTAACGACAGCATAAGCTGGATAATATTGATATCGGGAGCAGTTATAGCAGCTGTAATGGCTGTTATAGGTGCAATTAAAAACAATTCTGGGAGGAATAACAAATGAAAATCATTAAAAAAATATCGGTGACAATCGCTTCTTGTATTATGCTTGGCAGCCTTGTAAGCTGCATGAATATCGGTTATTCAACCAATGGGGTTTACAGCAATCCTGATAAGTATACCGCAGGAGACTGCGAGATCAGTCAGAATGTGAACAGTATAGACATAAACTGGACTTCGGGCAAGGTCGACGTTTACAGACAGGAGGGAAATACAGTCAGCATCGTTGAGACTGCTGCCCGTGAACTCAGTGAGTCTGAACAGGTACATACATGGCTTGATAACGGAACTCTCAGGGTTCAGTACTGTGAGTCGGGATATAACTGGAAAGGATCCGAAGCTGATAAGCACCTTGAGATAAAGATACCAAAGAACGTTCAGCTTTCTTCACTTACGATCGACGGAGCTTCCTGCGGATTTGATGCCGAGGAAATAACTGCTGATACTATAAGTGCGGATATGGCATCAGGTGCGGTAAAGCTCAATAACTGCTCTGCGAAAAAGTTCGATGTTGATACTGCTTCAGGTACTGTCGATATCATTCAGAAGGGTGAATCCGAAAGCATTAAGGTTGATACAGCGTCAGGTGCTGTAAATATAACAGCAGATCAGGTGGGAGAGATCTCAACAGATACTGCATCAGGAAAGCAGACTATGACTGTATCTTCCGCTAAAACCGTTAAAGCCGGTACTGCAAACGGAAATGTGACTCTTACTGCTGCTGAAATGCCTGAAAATGTATCGATCGACAGCGCTTCAGGTGACGTTATGATCTATGTTCCGGAAAATTCAGACTTTACAGCTAATATAGATACTGCTTCAGGTGATTTCAACACGGATATCCCTCTTACACATAAAGGGGATAAGTATATCTGCGGCTCAGGTAATAATAAGATCAATATAGATACTGCTTCGGGTGATGTTTCAATAAATAAAACAGCCTGATGTCCATGAATTGATGTTTGAGCCGGAAGGCAGATAAACATCGCGTGTTATTGCGCTTTAATGACTTGAGATCGGCTGGAACTGCTATCTACAGCATGTTTTAGCCGATTTTCAGTTGTTGTGCAGAGTTATGTAAGGAGAACAGGATATGAAAAAAGCATTGAAACTCACAGGGAAGATATTACTCGGAATACTGATAACACTTGCGGCAGCAATAATCATACTGCTTGTTGTACGGATGATCGGCAAAACGGTAAACAGCAGAACGCCAGACGGCGGCATCAACGAATCTATGTATGTCGATATAAACGGAACGAAGCAGTGGATAAACATCTACGGGCAGGACAAGGATAATCCCGTTCTGCTGTATCTGCACGGAGGGCCCGGTTCCGCAACAAGCCATCTTGACTATGCGTTCACAAGAAAGTGGAGCGACGTTTATACGGTGGTAACGTGGGATCAGAGAAACTGCGGAAAAAGCTACGACACCTCAAAGACAGATACCATAACCGCAGACATCATGATGCAGGACGGCAAGGAAATGACCAAGTATCTGCTTGACTATATGGGCAAGGAAAAGATAACTCTTCTGGGACATTCGTGGGGGTCGCTGTTCGGTGCAAACTTAGCTCTCGAATATCCTGAATACTACGATGCATTTATCGGCACGGGGCAGTTCATCGACGATCAGGAGAATGAAAAGAGGCTTTACGAAGCGGCGCAGAAGTGGAGCGAGGGCGATGAAGAAGGAAAGGCACTGCTTGAAAAATGGTCTCCCGACAATGCAGATACAGTGGAGGCTCTTATGGCAAGAAACGAGATCATGGACAGATACGGCTACGGCGCGATGAAGGACGGCACAGATTATAGCGTATTCACTACGATACTGTTCAACCCGAACTATACGATCAAAGATTTTATCGGGTATGTCAAAAACAGCGAAGCATCATTCAAGCCGTATATGGATTTCTTCACAGGCGATATGGCAAAGCTGTCACTGCCGGGTCGATACGATTATCAAGTACCCTACTACAATATAAACGGAGATATGGATTATCAGACAAATTACTGGCTTGCCTGTGAATACTTCGAGCAGGTGAACGCTCCCGAAAAGGAGATGTTAGTGATGAAAGATGCGACACACGGTCTTCTTGAATCCCGTTCGGAAGAATTTTCGGAGATATTACATAAAATCGCAGAAAGGCAGAAAAACTGACAATACGATAGGAGAGTACACATGAAAAAAGCATTGAAACTCACAGGGAAAATAATACTCGGACTTCTGATACTGTTATCAATATTACTTATCATAATGACGATCTACAATCAGATAATGCTGAGAAAGAACAAAGACCTTTACGAAACACCCCTCGGACAGCTTGTGGAGGTGGACGGTCACAATATGAGCATATACACCGAGGGCGAAGGAAAACACACCATCGTGTTCATGTCGGGCTGGGGTACTTCCTCTCCTATACTTGACTTCAAACCTCTTTACAGCAGGCTGAGTGATGAAAATAAAATTGCCGTTGTGGAGAAATTCGGTTATGGATTCAGCGATATCGTTGAGGGCGAGCGAGATTTTGATACCATACTCCGCCAGGACAGAGAGGCTCTGCAAAAGGCGGGGATAGAAGGTCCCTACGTGCTGTGCGCACACTCTTTCTCCGGATATGAAGCTACTCTTTGGGCACAGAAATACCCCGATGAGGTGGAAGCGATAGTCGGGCTTGATATGTGTACAGCGAACAGCAAAAGCGAGGAGCTTTACAAAAAAGAGCAGAGTCTTATGAAGCTTGCGATAGGGATAAATAAGTTTGAAAAAGCAACGGGACTTATTCGGATTGGCAGTCTCGACCAATCTGGGACACTGTCCGAGGAAGAAAACAAAATAATGACCGAGATATGCTGTCATAAGCTGCTCAACGAAACGATAATGAACGAAGGCAAACAGGATATTGAGAGGGCGGTAAACGCAGAGATAAACGGTTCTGCGCTGCCGACCGTACCAATGATATTGTATCTTTCTCCGGATAGTACACAATACGATGAAAGCTGGGAAAAGGGCGCACAGGCGATGGCAGACGCTTCATCGGACGGACAGCTGATAAAGCTCGACTGCGGTCACTATGTTCATGACTTCGAGTATGAACGTATAAGCAAGGATATGAAGGAGCTTGTTGAGGGACTTGACTGAAAAACGATCATCTGTAAAAGAAGCTGATCGTATGTGAACATAAAGGGATGGAAACTGAAAAACAAACCGTTTAAATCGATGAAGACTTCGTTGGGGGATATGACGAGAAAAAGTTTTTCATTTCAATAAAGATTATTCTAAAGTCCGCCATAGTTAACTTACGTTAGATACTATGGCGGCTCTTCATTTTGCGGCATGAGTTACGTCTGATCAGAGTGATTGATAACAATTTATTTCGTTATTCAATGAGCAAATATGTCCTGTTTTTACGAAATATAGTTAAAACAAAAAAATAACTTTGTTTCTCTTGACAGATACTCCTTTATGTGATATAATAATTAAGTCGTATGACGAATGTATATCGCGGTGTGGAGCAGCTAGGTAGCTCGTCGGGCTCATAACCCGAAGGTCGTTGGTTCAAATCCAGCCGCCGCAACCA
>AUXO015075016.1_pt1 | contig 12668 bp, 12 predicted proteins | sample 768731 | NCBI WGS metagenome assembly AUXO01 (sample SAMN02715735, study PRJNA202380) | gut metagenome | biome: sheep rumen | host: Ovis aries | place: New Zealand: Palmerston North | reverse complement strand
AATGCCTCCACCCATCTCCCCTGTCCAGTCGCTTAGAACACACGTTCGTAAAGCACACCTTGACGCGGGTCAGTAACTTGCACTTGACGTTACATACAATATATGGTATCCTATAATCAGGAAGTGACTATCCGGTTCACTCCCTCACTACGCGCGTTCTCATGCTCCAGTCGACTGGAACATGAGTAGATTCCAGTTGACTGGAAAATTATTTTTGGAGTCCCAACCAGTACCTTTTTCCAGTTGACTGGACGTTTCAAAAGAAAGGAGGAAACATGGATGCTAATTCTATGCTCCAGGCAGTAGGTTCAGTAGGCTTTCCTATCGTAGCCTTCTTCTATATCGTAGCAAGGATAGAGAAGAAGTTGGAAGAACTGACCAAAGCTATCAACGACCTCGAAGTCGCACTGACAGATGTAAAGGGATTTGTACAGCGTCAGTCCAGTCGACTGGAGAGACAAGATGAGTAAGGTAATCAATGGCCAACCTTACATCTACACAGGAGTCTATGGACTGGCTACGAACCCAGTAGACATCAATGACAAAGAGAACGCAGTAAAACTCTATGTCACTCAAGCACTGTGTAGAACACAATCAATGTTCAGGTATATCAATTTACCAGACAGTATTCCACAGAGATCATTAGAGCTTTATATCCAGACAGGCGGCAGTTGCTGCATAGCAGAGTACGAGGGAACCTTGTACGCGTTCTTTGGAACCTTCGGCGGAGAGCCAGACGTGTACTACATGCCCAGAGAGTACATAGTTGCCAACCCTGCACTGAATATGAGCAAGAGCTTCAAAATTCACGAGGAATGTGTTGTCATCCCGAACGATGCGATGTATATGGGACTCATGCCCATCTTCCGGAGATATGCAACATTACTTGCTGAAAACGATGTGACGCTCAACATGACTGACATTAACATCCGCATCATGACACTATTGACAGGAAACACTGACAGAGATATAGCATCAGCTCAACAGTATCTCGAAGATGTTAAAGCTGGTAAACTCGGTGTTGCCATGTCAACTCCGTTTATGGAAGGTCTAAAGACACAACCATATGGAGAAATCAGTGGCAAGATTCTCACGCAGCTTATTGAGCTACAACAGTATTACAAGGCATCAATGTTTAATGATATCGGCCTAAACTCAAACTATAACATGAAACGTGAGACAATCGTTTCAGCAGAGATTGAGCTTAACGCTGATGCATTATTTCCGTTTGTCGATAATATGTTGTATTGTCGTCAGAAAGCTATCGAAGAAGTTAACTCTATGTTCGGAACTGATATCCGAGTAGAACTTAACTCCTCGTGGGAAGATTTGGCCGACAGCAGAGAAGTACAGGATGTAATCGAAGAAGCTGAAGCAATAGCCGCAATTCAAGTTGGGGATGTTGAGATGGAATCCAGTCGACTGGACGACTTCCAAGAGGATGGAGACCCCGTTGAGGATGAGGTGACAGAGACCACAGAATCAGAAGGAGAACCGGAAAATGAAGAAACTGCCAGCGATGAGGAAAACGACAGCAGCGAAGAAGTTTCACAACAAGAAGAGCAAACTGAGGAAGGCGATGCGATCGAGGAAATCAAAGATGTCTTGATTGAGAAGATTGCAGATGTTGTTGACGATGGTGAACATGAAGAGCCATTAGAAGAAATAGTCGAAGAGAAGCTCGAAGAATCCGAAGAGGAAGAAGAGGATTCCAGTCGACTGGAAGAGGAGTCAGAATATGCTGGAAGTGAGGAAGAAGAGAAAGACTCTGAATGATGTAGTTCCCGGCTGGCTCTCTGGTAATGGTATCCTGTCCAACTTGACCACAAACTATGACGTTCCATGGAAATCAGAATATCAAGGGCAGGAGATAGCGTTGGATATCGCATATCAAGGCGGTCACAGTGGGAAAAAGTTTATCGCACCTCTGCTTGAGTATTTCGTAACCGAAGAGCAGGAAACGATAACTACCGAGAACCTTGATAAAATCACTTCGGCTATATGGGCGACATACAGGCGTAAGTGGGATAAACTGTGGTTCTTGTATATGGAAGAATACGACCCCCTCCACAACTATGATGTGAAGGAAGAGGTTGAGGAAGGCATTGACTCACTTTCTCGTAAAACAGGTTCAGTCCATAAACTTGAAACACAGACATTCAATAAGACAGATACCACGCGTAAGACCGGAACAGTCCAGTCGACTGGAACCGAAACCCATGACCGTACAGACACCACAGAACGGACAGGAACAGTCCAAGATGCAGGGAGTACGACCTATGGCAAAACGACGACACAAACTGACACAGGTACTCAACAGAACACTGAAACCGAAAGAAGAAATCTTACGGATACCAAGCAACTCAGTGAGATACTCACAAAATCTGGGATCGTCAACGATAACGCGACAGACATACGGAATGCAGTCACAGAAACAGACAACGTGAATGTGAGCAGTAGCCGCACAATGGTAGACGAGGCCAAGATACTGACAAAGAATTTACAGACGGTAGAAGTCATCGACGGTGAGGGAACATCAGATGACCAGCTCTATGGATTCAACAGTACAACGGCAGTACCATCGGAGTCAGGACAGACAACCACAGATACTACAACCACAACCACCGAAACGGGAACAGAGAGTACCGACACGGATGGAACAACAAATGTTGAGGCCAGAGACCAGCTTGACGGAAGGCAGTCGATAAATGATACTCACAGTATATCTAAAACAGTTACATACAATGATGTGACTGATAACAAGAGGTCAACTGAAGATGTATCGTATGGCGGCAGTAATTCCATATCAAAGCTGAGAACAGATAACCTTGAGTCAACTAGTAGGCTGTCAGGCGTCGATAGTGACACTAGGACAAGGACAAACAATCTGGTCGATGAAACATCCTATACAGGAACAGTACAGGACAATGAAACGACAACTAACAACCTTACGGATGAAACAACTCAGGGTGGCACTATTTCTAATGCGGATACTACTACCAATAATCTTACTGATTCAGATGAAGCTATGCGCACAATGAATAGCCATAAGTACGGTAATATTGGTGTAGCGTCAATACAGAGAATGTTCAGAGAGGAGGTTGAAAACTGGAAATGGAACTTTATGCAGGAAGTCTTTATGGACATAGACAGTTTAGTGGTCTTAGCTGTCTACTAATCCAGTCGACTGGAAAGGAGGTAAGATGGATAGTCAATTTGTGAATTTTGACGGACGGTCAGTTCACGATGTGCTCAGTCTTCTCTTGGCCGCATCAGGCGATCCAGAAGCAATCAGAAGATTGCAGGAATCAATAAACGCTGTTGACCAGAGAGCACAGTCAAGTATATCTGTTGTCAATACGGCAGTAGAAAATCTTGGAGACGAGGTGGATGTTGTAGCAAATGCTGGGGCAAAGAATTTATTACCGAATAGAGGTGTAGAAACATCTACAACCAATGGTATTACATTCACTAAAAACTCAGATGGTTCTGTTACAGCAAATGGAACAGCGACAGCAGAAGCTGTGTATTATGTAGTAAATAATACAAGCGAAGATATGCTTAATTTTTCATCTGAATACGTTTTGAGTGGATGCCCAGAGGGTGGAGACCCTACCAAATATCAGTTAGCTTATCGTGTCGGTAAAAAAGTCGGAAATACATACGTTAATGCAGCTGTTGATTATGGTAGCGGTGTAAGAATGATAGGATTTGACGGCAGCACTGAACACATAAACGTCAACATTTCAATTAAGAGCGGTCAGACGGTTGACAATCTAGTATTTAAGCCAATGGTAAGAAAAGCTGTTATAACTGATGACACATATGTGCCATACGGAAAAACCAACTCAGCATTGACTGAAGATACAGGATGGAAAACTATCGAAGGTGATGTTAATGATGTTGCTTACAGAAAAAAGAATGATGTCATTTTCTTAAGAGCATCAGGAAGTGTGAAAGCGGCATTTCCTAGTGTAACGCCTACAATAGCTACGTTGCCCGAAGGCTTTAGACCATCAGTATCAATACTTTTCACGTATACAACAAGAAACACAGTTCAGGGGAGTTATGATTACAAAATAACTAATTATGGGTTTGTTGAACCAAATGGAGCTGTTAGGGTTCATGTAAATGCTATTAGCGATATCGCTATCGGAGACCAGATAATAATAAATGCAACGTACCCAGTTTAATCCAGTCGACTGGAAGAAAGGACAAACAAAATGAAAGTTGAACAAATTTATAATTTCGTAAACACCGCTTTTGAGGAAACCACCGGCCAGTCCGATCTCGTACTTGAGGACTTGTCAAACATCGTCGATGTAGGTAAGGCTCTGGAAGCCAGCACACAGATTGGTAGCAACGCCTATGACAACTTCGTTAGGTCACTCGTCGACCACATCGGAAAAGTTATCTTCGTAGACCGTGCTTATGCTGGCTCCGCGCCTAGTGTGCTTATGGACGGCTGGGAATACGGTTCCGTTATGGAGAAGATTCAGGCTGAGATTCCGGTAGCAACCGAGAACGAGAGCTGGGAGCTTCAGGATGGAGAAACATACGACCCCAACGTATTCACAAAGCCTATCGCATCGGCCAAGTTCTTCGATGGCCTGACGACATTTGAGGTTCCGCTGTCAGTCACTGAGAGGCAGGTCAAGTCAGCCTTCAGCAACGCGATGCAGATGAACAGCTTTATCTCGATGCTTCACAACAACGTCGAGAAGGCTATGACTGTACGCACCGACGACCTTATTATGAGGACGGTCAACAATGCAGTAGCCGAGACTATCGGTGATGCAGGTGTATCCGGCTCTCCTCGCGCCATCAACCTGTTGGCAGAGTATAACCTTGTAGCGCAGGGAGACCCCGCAACTGCGGCTAAGGCTCTCAACAATCCGTCTTTTGTAAGGTATGCCGGGTACGTTATCAGCCTGACGCTCGACCGTCTGACCAGACTGTCAACCCTGTATAACATCGAAGGGAAGCAGAGATTCACGCCTAAAGACAAGCAGCACCTTATCCTTCTGTCCAACTTCGAGAAGGCCACGTCGGTATTCATGGAGTCCGACACCTACCATGATAATCTTGTCAGACTTCCCGGTGCGGAGACCGTTCCGTTCTGGCAGGGAACTGGCACAGACTACGGCTTTAACTCTGTATCGAAAATCAACGTCAAGACACCTACCAACAAGACGGTCGAGCAGACCGGAATCCTGGGTGTGGTCTTTGACCGCGATGCTCTTGGTGTTGCGAACTTCAACCGCAGGGTTACCACTAACTGGAACCCGAAGGCGGAGTTCTGGAACTACTGGCACAAGCAGGATGCCCGCTACTTCAATGACTATCAGGAGCAGTGCGTGGTGTTCTATATCGCTGATTGATCTCCGTTCGGTGGGGCGTTTCCAGTCGACTGGACGCCCCACTTCTCTATTTACTCCAGTCGACTGGAAGGAGGTATTATGGCTTTCACTATAAAGACGTACTGGAATAAGTCGGATAACAACGTAGTTAATAAAGCGTTGACAGACGTTGCAACAATTACTGGCAGTCTGAGAAATGAGAGCGAGGTTGTTAATCCTACCATCTTAATTGAGACAGCTAACCCTAATGGGTTTAACTATGTATACATCGAACAGTTCAAGAGATACTATTATGTTGTACGGAGAACGTCAGTAAGAAATAATCTTGTATCCATCGAGTGCCATGTGGATGTGCTCATGACATACAAAGCGCAGTTCCTTGCTCTTCCTGCTGTCATAAATCGCAACACTCACGATTATAATGTGTACCTTCCCGACGAGCAGTTTAGTGCGATGGCGTATGAGAGGGTACAGGTTAAGAAGTTCCCGAACAGTTTAACAGCGGATAAGCAGTTGATATTCGTTTGTGCTGATTAAGTCGTCCAGTCGACTGGAAAGGAGGTATAATGGGATACTATGCAGTACCTATATATGAAGAAAGAGAATGTGTTAACCAGATAGGAACTATAAACATTCTTGAAATTGATAACACTATTTATCCTGGAATTGCGATGCAAACAAAAACAATGATGCCTGACCAGTTGTTTATGTTTACCACTAATACGGGAAATCCTAGTGCTGGAACTACTGCATTAGAAACTCGCTCTAATGGTCTTTTATATAGTAGTTATATGACTCAAGAAAATTCCCCTGTGGCTTTTGCAACAGGAAATAATTATAGAATGAGTAGACCTATCGGGGCATCAATAAGTCAATCGAGTTTCATGGTAGATGATTTAAATAATAAATTTAATCTATACATGAAAGCATTAGGTCTTACAGAACCTGGAGTTAAAACATTATGGGTTAGAAATTCTGCTAATGGTGGGTTACAAGTAGGCATGAGAAGTACAAGTTCTGGTGCTGAATATGCGGCAATATGGAGTCTTAGTTATAGCCTAAGTAATTATTATAATATAAATAATTTCTTAAATCCTATGCGGGCAGTACAAACCAGCAATTTATACCCAAATATTATTTTATGCATACCAAAAACTGCTAATGGTATTATAACTCCTGATAATTTATGGATTTTAGAAACATATTGTACAAGAACTGAATGGAATGAAACAACAATTATATATGGGAGAAGTCTTAGGCTATCAAGAAACTCAAGAAACGGAAATCCTTTTTATGATTCTACATTAGGAAACTATGATGTAACTGAATATTATAAAGAGGATTTATCAGACGATGATAATACATATCCAGGCGGAGGCGATGACAAAAATACTTATCCTGATGATACCGAATCAGGAAAAGGAACATTTGATAATACAAATGACGAGGTAGATTTTCCTCCGATGCCTGTATGGGATGCTACATCAACAGGCTTTATATCAATGTGGAATCCTACAATAACAGAGATAACTGCTTTATATGGATTCCTGTGGGATAGCGACATATCGACAACTTTAAAAAAGCTGTTCCTTGAACCAATGGATGCAATAATATCTCTTGCTTTCTTCCCTGTTGATCCTACTAATTTTCCGGAAAAACGGAATGTATCTATCGGTCACGTAGATACGGATATACAAATGTATGCTGTTCAGAAGCAGTTTGTTGACTTTGATTTTGGAACATTGAAAATTGATGAATACTACGGAGCCGCATGGGATTACTCCCCCTACACTCAAGCCTCGATTTACTTACCTTATATCGGAACACAGGCACTCGATATTGATGATGTTATGAACGGAACACTACATCTCAAGTATCGAATCGACCTTCTAAGTGGAATGTGTGCGGCTATGCTTAGGGTTGACAGGTCACGCGATGGATTGCAGGCCGTGATTTATACATGGCAGGGTAACTGTGCTATGCAGGTTCCGATAACAGCAGGTAGTGCTCGTGATTTCCTTAACTCGATAATCCAGCTCGGTGCTATGGCAGGTGTATCTCTTGCGCAGCCTCTTGCAGGTGCTATTGATGCTTCTATGCATAAAGGTGAAGAGAACTATCAGAGTCCTATAATGGGTAATAACTGGATAAATCCTACCATTGCCACGTTCTCGGCTCTTAATGTCATCGGTCAGAAAGTAAGAGTCCAGAGAGGCGGCAGGGTTGATGCGAACGCTGGCGTTATGTCTCCTCAAGAGGCATATATAATTCTCAATCGTCCAGTGAGCGCAATCCCTAGAGGTTGGAATGAGTATGCAGGTTATCCATCGCTCAAGATTAAAAATCTTAGCACCCAAAAGGGATACACCGAAGTAGCGTATATCAAGTTGAATGGCCTTGAAGCAACGTCAGACGAGATTATGGAACTTGACGGAATGTTAAAAGGCGGAGTCATCCTGTAATCCAGTCGACTGGAAGGTGGTGAAATGAATGAAACGACAGGAATTTGTGGAGATGCTTTTCCCAGTGATTGTGCGAATTGCCCCTACGTATGGTCATGCTTGTCCGCGTGCCGTTATGGCTCAGGCAATAACGGAATCTTGGAAAGGGAATGGAATCTCATATCTAGCGAAGTTGCACAATTACTTCGGTCTCAAGTGCGGGACATCATGGAAAGGTATGAGCATAAATCTCAAAACAAAGGAAGAGTACCGAACAGGGACTATTACAACTATCAAGGATAATTTCAGGGTTTATGATTCTGTGGAAGATGGTGTTAAAGGGTATTTCGATTTTATAAACACCAAACGATATAAGAATTTAAAGGGAGTAACAGACCCGGAAAGATATCTTAAATTGATAAGAGCCGACGGTTATGCTACGGCATCAAATTACGTTACTACATGCATGAAGAATCTGCAATATGTTCCAGTCGACTGGAACGAAGAAGAATATCCGGAGGAAATGATAATTGTTGAGTCCTCGATCTTGGATGGTATTGCAAAGGAAGTTATAGCTGGAATGTGGGGCACTGGAGAACAGCGCAAAAAGAAGTTAAGAATGTCTGGATATAGTTATGACCAGATACAGAAAAGAGTAAATGAAATAGTAAGAGGTGGGGGTTAATCCCCCACCACTTCTATTGTAGAAACTAAGTCTAACAGAACATCGAGAATCTCTGCTATTCTATCGCAGTCATCGAACGGCATTTCATAGAACGCATTTTCAACCTTCTCTCCGCAGTTGAACGACTGCAAGAAATCGCGATAGTTTCTGGCCTCTTCGAGATAAACAAATGCTTTTCCAAGTGTCATAATGTCTCCTTTCCAGTCGACTGGAATCAACTGTCTTTCACAGTCATTATGTAGTTACGCACAACCTCACCACACTCATTGTCCTGATAGAATACCTTGTCACGAAGGAAGAACGACCAGATGTTTCGCTCAAGGTCATTTGCTGGTTTGGCTATGTTGCGATGCCAGTTGGGTCGTGGGTTGTAATCAAGTGAGTAAATGAGGTCATTCTCTGTGTCCTTTAATTCCGTAGTCTTACGATGGATGTAAGTAAATACTAGGTCGTCTATTGACACAATCTCACAGTGCATTATCTCTTCACCGAATACAATGAAGTATTCAAATATTATATTTTTCCTAGTGAAGTCACAAGGCTTGTGAGGGTAAATGTCAATTTCCCATGCCCCCGATGTTATCATCTTGAGCTTCTGGTTATCGAACGCAAAATAAAAATCTGACGGCTTTTTCTTAGCAGGCATATCGGCGTATTCCACTGCCACGCGAAGCTCAGATTCTCCATACTGATAAACGTCGATATCTCCAGGCTTCATTTTATTGATGTTGGTCAGTCCCATTTCAGCGAAATACGGGCAATATCTGTTTACCGTGTTACCCAACATATAGATAGTTACATCCCGCCTCTGTCTGACTATGGTTGACACTACGTTCATGAACAGAACGAATTCATCAGGTAGATACGCGGTACGCGTCAGGAACTCGTCGAAACATATCGTTGTTATATCCGGATAACCAGTCGATTTATCATGTTCCATCGCGTTAAGGGTGAAGCCGTATGCGAACGGCTTTGAGTCGGTAACACGCTTTTTGAGCTGGTCATCCCACTTGCATAAGAACCACCTTCCGGAGTAGTAGTATACATCGTCCCATTCTCCGTTTGAGTATTTCTTTACAAGTCCGTTGGCTACATGATTTGCAAACATCTGCGCGCCGCGTTTCTGTCTGAAATCTTCCATCCATCTACGTACTAGACCTAGCTGCTTGCCTGTTTCGCAATAGGTTTTGAGTGCATACTCAAGAACTGCGTAGGTCTTTCCGTTTGAACGCTCGCCGAATATTACATTGTAGGTACACTCTCTCTGCTGAATCTGTTTTAAAGAGTAATACTTGATTTTATCTTTTGCCATGTCACCTCCTTTCCAGTCGACTGGAATCATGCCATAAAGGTTGTATAACCTTGCAGATACCTTATATAGGCTTCTGATAGCGATAACTCATATGAAGCAGCTTCCAAATGTACGCCAGATTTGTAGCTAACCAACCGCGTATCTCCTAGATAATCTTTTACTACAATATCGGCTCCTTCGTCAATATATGTATGGGTTAATTTTCCAGTATACTCAGGTGGAATTACAAGACCATCGTCAAAAGCCTTAAATGGGTCTTTGTACTTCTTAGATAAATATGGTATTGCTTTCTTTTTATTTACACCTGAAACTGTTATAGATAGTTTACCATCTGTTTCATACATATATCTTTTTGCTCCTAGAGTCTTAAACCTATCATAATGACCATCAAATTCCCATACTCCTAGTAATTTTTCTTTTCCATCAGGTGATTTGGGTTTGACTAATTCTATATCTATACCATAATGATTACACATTCTTTCCATTTTGTCAAAAATATTTTTATTATATGCCTCGATGAAATACATGTGCTTATCTGCGTTGATTACTTTTACGCTATCAGTATCCGAATAGATATAGTCAGTGTCAAACTCTTTAATCGCGGCGAATAGATTACGCCTTGCGTATGCAGTTACCCATACGCCCCACGGATAGTAAAGGAATCGTCTTTTTGACATATTATAGGTTTGGAGTGCCTTTTCTAGGTCTGGTAGTTCACGTGACCACTCTCCAGTCGACTGGAATGTGATGTTTTCTCTTGCTATATCTGTGACCGCCATTCCATATGCAGAGTTTATCATATTCTTCGATCTCATATATTCAGCTTCTTTCCCTACAACATTTTTTAATGTCGTTTTGGCTGCATAGAGTTCTAATATCGCCAGAATAAACGGTCTTGGTAAATAGTTCTTTTTCATTATACGGAAATTATAGATATTTGAATCTTCCCATGTATAAAATTCATTTAAAGTTTCAAAATCTAATTCCGTTATTGTCGTTGAGAGCTTGTCAGCAGACACAACTCTTCCATTGTCGGTTACTACATTTCTAGTATTATAGCATCTTGATTCCGATAACGGATGCTCACAATATGACGTTGAATAGAAATTCTTAAATTCAATGTCAAATATGCAGCAATAATTTTTAAGGTAATTTTCCAGTTGACTGGAATCTTTAATTTCTACAAGCTCTGGCTTCGTCATAGGATATAGGTCACATACCATAGTTGATGGATACGACGACGCCAGATCAAACGAGTCTACGTTGTCAACTACTTTTCCGGAATAAAAATAATTTGCGTGTGTAAAACCTCCTTGAAAAGCTCTTTTCATTTGGTTATATTCATCTACATCAAGAGTTAAGCTCCTGATAAGTCTGGAATATGCGCGATAAGAGCTTTTAAGTGTCTTTTTACGACAGAAGTTTCTAACACGTCCGGTGTTAGTTAGCGGTATATAATTGATGTTGAAATGGTGCTCAGCTATTTGTTCGTTTATATACGCAATCAATACTTTGATATCATACTCACAATATGTAAGTTCCTTATCTGTTAATTTTGTGGCATAATGACGTATCTTTCTATAATCAAGATCGCCTACTTTTTTACTCATTTTAACGGATGTAAGATTGTCGGCCACTTTTTCGAGTGACAGACCTGACAGTAAGTATGAACATCTAAACTCGATACCGCTGGTTGTTATGGCATATATTGGTTTATGTGGTCTTAGCGAGAATACCTTATGCCAATCAAACAGCTTGTATATAAATTGGAACTCAAACTGCAAATTGTGAACATATACTACTATTCTTTTGTCAACATCTAAGTCCAGTCGACTGGAAATTATGTCGCAGAATTGTAAAAACTCTTCCCACGTTCTCCCATAGAATATATCGTCCTCAATTCCAAACATCCATATATACATAAATGCATGTTTTTCTCCATTTAATTCCATTGACGTTGATTCTATATCGAAGGCTAACGCGTTATTGTATCGAAGTATTTTTTTACTATTTCTGACAGTCATTAACTCCGTCAAATCTGCTACATAGATATCCCGCCATGGCCTCATTTCTTTCTACCGAGGTTATAAGGCGTTTTACCGGTTTTGGGAGGTTTATAATTCTTATCTAAAATCTTACGTGCTCTATCCCATAATTCATCACTATCCATTGAAAACTCATGTTGCTTATATTCCTCGTATATTTTAGCTTGCGCCTGGTCTGATGGTATTTGGCCAACTAAAATATTCTCTTTTGTCGATATAAGCTCTGGATTTGACTCAAGCACTTTGTTATACGCCTCCCAAAATGTAGTTCTTTTGTCTTTATCGTCACCGAACATACCCACTACATCCTCGTAGTTGACGTCTTTTTGATACATTCCCATAACCTTAGCGTATACCCTAACCGCACTTCTTCTGGCTCCGTAGTTTGTAGACGTCTTAGCACCTAGAAATGTTTGAAGCTCTTTTAACTCGTTTGCTAACTGATTATTGTCCTTGCCTTCGGATGTGAAGTATCTAATATTTTTATCATCGTCGAGCCTGGCTCTATATGCTGGTGATTCTATCGGTAACTCTGACAGTTTGTCGATTCTTTTATTAGCAATAGGGCCAAGCTCTTCCAAAACGGCTACTCGTTCTTTCTTATCCAGAGATTTGAGCTGTTCTGTGTTTAATCCCAGGAACTCTTTTACTGTCATATAAATAGATACCTCCCTTCTCCGAAAGCATCTGTGTTCTCTGCATACCATTGGAGCATGTCCAGATGAACATGCTCCACAACTCCGCGCTCAAAATTTGATAAGGCTTGCGCACTGTACCCCATCTCGCGTGCTGCCTGACGGAGAGATATGCCTTTTTTTATTCTAG
>AUXO015074994.1_pt1 | contig 12670 bp, 16 predicted proteins | sample 768731 | NCBI WGS metagenome assembly AUXO01 (sample SAMN02715735, study PRJNA202380) | gut metagenome | biome: sheep rumen | host: Ovis aries | place: New Zealand: Palmerston North | reverse complement strand
CCTACAGTATGATTAACAACATTTCCTTTTGCAACAAATATACCATCAAATGTAGTATATTCAGGATCTGTAGTATCTGTTATATAGCTATCTATAACTGATGCATTAATTATTGCATCTGGACCAATTACAATTGCATTACCTTTAACACCACGTTGACCACAATTTGTTACAACGAATGCACCTTTAGAATCAATGAATCTTGTTTCACCACCATCAACACCATCACCAATACCTGATGTTACGTAAAGAACTGAACCACCTTTTACTTCTATAGTTACATTGTTTTCTGATTTAATTGCATCGTGATCATATGAGCCTTCTGAATCGTTTTCGATTGTATCTTTATTGATTATTGCATTAATTGTATCTTTAACAGCAGTAATCTTAACTCTACCAGCATCAGGAAGATTAGCAATAGAAGGAGCATGACCATCAGTAACAATTACAGCGCCATTAAGATAGATATCTAACTTGTTGTCATATCCACCATTAAGTTTACCTTTCTTTGAGAATGTAGGTTCAATAAATGTAATTGCATCAGTAGGACGAACAATAGGACGTGTAATTTTTCCTGTTACTTCAACTACATTATAATTACCATTAATTATATATGCTTGAGGAGAATCAAATAATACTTCTGCAGGATCATCCCATACCCATGTAAGATATCCAGCAGGAGTTGATGAAGCAACAACATTTTCATTTTCATCAGCATTATAGAATGTACCTGAATTAATAGTTGTTTCTATTGCTATATTAATTTGTACTCCATTAGTTTTTGCATCATAATCTTCTTTTGTTGGATATGCAGTAACAGTACCTTCTTCATATAAGTTGTCTAAGCTAACCATATTAGCGCCAACAATAGTATCAAGAACTGTCAAACCTGTCTGTTTTGAATCAAATTGATCTTGCGTAACATTAATGAATTCAAATTCACCACCGAATACATTGATCTTACCATTGTCTGTTGTTCCAAATCCATCTTTTGCATTCTGTATGTAGAACAAACCATCAAGAACATTAACTGTATTACCATGTATACCATCATGTTCAACGTCAACATATACGTGAGATCCGCCAACATTCATAGTTTCGCCTCTTAATCCATGTGCGACATTATTATAAACAGCAAGATAACCTACACCTTGAACTGTTAAGTCTTTCCAAGAATCAATAGATGCATATGTCTCATCTCCTTCTACTATGTTTTCTTTATTACATATTATAAAGTTATGAGAATCCTTTTCAAGAGTTATATATAATCCTTGATATCCTTTGTTATTTGATGAAGGGCAATCATATAAAATACCATAAGCTTCATCAGATAATATAGTTGCACCATTTAATCTAATTGTTGTCCATGCATCAGGTTTTGTGTTTGCGTCAATAATAATTTGTCCTTCATGAACTCCAGAAATTTCATAAGTTCCACCAGCAGCTAATCTTATTACCTTTTCCTTATGAACTGTTCCATTAATAATTAATACCTTTTCAACTTTAGGATTTAAATAAAGTTTTCTTAATCCTTCAATTAAAGATACATTAGGAGTAATATATTCTTGTGAATTTAAAAATTCACTATATAAAGCCTCTGTTTCAAATAAAGCAAAATATTTTTTTAACATAAATTTGATTTATATATTTATATATTGTATCTATATATTTAATAATAATAATTATGTAATAATATCATTGATAATTTTATTTACAATTACTATATTAAATATATAAATATATGTATGATAAATATGACTATTGATATAAAAGGTCATTCAGGTTGTAATATAGATATTTTAGAAATAGATGATAAACTTTACGTTAAGAAATCTACTAAAGATCCAAAATATTTAAATAGACTTTATTTACAAGGTAATAAACAGTTACATGATAATTCTTTAGGAGGATCTATAGTTAATCCAAAAATTCATGAATTAATAAAAAATGATAATGAAGCATATATATTAATGGATTATGTATATGCTAAAAATTTTATTGATTATTTTGAAAACGCTTCTCCAGAAGATATTAATCATTTTATAGAAACATTTATTGATTATATCAATAAAGAATTAGACGAATGTGAAATTAAATCTGTAGATAAAAGTATATTTATAGATAAGTTCAATTCTGTTAAAAAGAATTGTGAAAACAATAAATTAACAAAAGATAATAAAAAAATAAAAGTTATTCTTAATGATTGTGAAAAGAAATTCAATAATTTACCAAATAAAATAGATTTACCATGTAATATATGCCATGGTGATTTAACATTCTCAAATATTCTTTTCACATCAAATAAGTTTTATTTTATTGATTATTTAGATTCATTTATTGAAACACCTATACAAGATATTGTTAAATTAAGACAGGATACAAAATATTTTTGGTCAACTGTTATGTATACTAAAGAATATGATATTGTACGTCTTAACATAATATTTGATTATATAGATAATAAAATTCATTCATATTTTAATGAAAACAATATTTATTATAAAGATAATTATGATATATTGCAATTGATGAATATTCTTCGTATATTGCCTTATGTTAAGAAAGAATCTGTACGAGATTTTGTTTTAAATATATTATCATCATTTGTTGAGTTATGAAAAACGAAAAGTATACATTAATTATGCCAATGTTGGATTTATCACCAAAGTATAACGATAAATGTCCTATAGAGTTTCAATATAATAATGAAACTGGTATTATGAATTGTATGGAAGTTCTATTAAGAACTGATATGAGATTTATTAAAGCAATTCATTTTATTATATTGAAAAAACATGAATATCTATATAATATTATTAGAAAGATTAAATCAGATATAAAGTTTAATGAAGAAAGATATGATGATATTGACATTGTTATTTCAAAAGTTTTAAATCCTACATCTTCACAAGCACAAACTGTATATAATGAAATAAAATCAAATAATATAACAGGACCAATTATTATTAAAGATGCAGATAATGCTTGTGATATAGACTTATATGGAAAAAACAAAGGAAATTTTGTTTTTGTATATCCTTTGGAAAAAACACCAATTGTTGATCCTCAGCATAAATCATATATATCTGTTGATGATCAAAATTTTGTTACAAATATTATTGAAAAACGTGTTGTAAGTAATTTATTTAATTGTGGTGGATATGGATTTGATAATGCAGAAGATTTTATAAATGGATATGAAGCATTATTAAAATATGAAGATGTTAATAATCATATGTATATATCACATATTATTTATTGGCTTATGTTAAATAAGAATTTAAAATTTAGACCAATTGAAGCTGATGGATATGAAGATTTTGAAATTAAAACTAATTAAATTATAAGTATGAAAAAAAATATAGTTATAGGAAGACCTGGGTTGACAATCAAATTTAAAGGAATTAAAATAGGTACGCAAACAGCATGTGATACTGATATGATGGTTTATTCATTATTATCACAACTTAATCCTGATTTTAATTTTTATTTTATAGGACCAACTGATTTACATAAATTAACTGATGAAGAATATAATGAGATATTTCCAAATCATAATGTATATTCAGCTTGGACAAATGATTTGAGAAAATCACAAGATTTTTCAAAAATCATAAAATATTTTAATGATAATAATATTAATATTGATTTTGCATTACTTAATACTGCAGGATCTTCACCAGTATGTGTACCTGATTTTTATCCAAAGAAAGATGGTGGAAAACGTAAGTTATTAATATCTCAAATTAATTATATGGCTCCTTATGTTTATACATTAAATCATTTAGGATGTCCAGTTTATTGCATGGCTGATGATGCTCGTAATGTATTATTGAATTTTAGAGATCTTTGGAATCGTGAACGTAAAGTATTTACACAAGCTAATTATAAATTGGAAACAATTACTCATATCAAATCAATGACAGATTTTGATTTGACAACTGATATGATAGATTGTGTTTATGCTCATATTGAAAGAATTGATCTTATTGGAATGCCTGATAATTGGAGAGATAGAATTGATTTAAATAGGAAATTGAATTCTCCTAAAGAAAATCATTTATTAGTTATATCACATGGAAATGGAACAAAAGCAATTAATTCAAATGTAACTATTAAGAATGGACGTTTTCCTGGTTATAAAGAATATATTATAGATAATTTTAAAGATACTATTTATAATAAGTCTAAGATATACGGAAAATGGACAGAAGACATATATGAAAAATATCCTAATAATTTTGAAGATAAACCAATGATTCAATTAGATGATATATTAAAGGATGCAAGATATTCATTAGTTTATTCTCAAATAAAGAATTTTGTTACAGTTAAGCCATGGGAAATGATTGCAAATGGAATTGTTCCGTTTATACATCCAGATTATGATCCTGAACATATTCTTGGATTACCTGATTATGTTTATGTTAAAGATCCTGAAGACTTAAAGAATAAAGTTATTGAATTAGATAATAATAATGAATTATATCTTTCTATTATTAATCAATGTATGGATTGTATTACAAAAGAAGATAGAGATGGTTCATATATCAATAATTTTATGATGACAGAAATTGCTAAAGACTTGGGATTTGAATATGAACCTAAGCATAACGTAGAAATTAAATTTATTAATCATAATTATAATAATATGCATATATGATGAAAACTGCAATATCAATACCTTCATATAAGCATAGATATAAAAATCTTTTAAAGTATCTTAATAATAGTGATATAAAAGATGTATTTGATGTTTATGTGTTTTTATCTAATAGTGATGAAAATATAAAAGAATATAATGTTTATAATAATATTAATCTTATTAAGACAGATTGTAATACATTAGGAGATAAGAAACAATATATATTTGAATATCTATATAATAAAGGATATGAAAAAACTTTTTTAATTGATGATGACATATATTCATTTGGTAGAAAATTACAAGAAGGATATATGTTAAAATCAGGAAAGGGATATAAAGGCATTAATATAGAAATTAAAGAATTATGTGAAGAATGTGATAGACAAATGAATGAACTTAATGTATCATATTTGACTACAGTTAAATCATTTGCATTAGGATTCTATACGCCAAATAAGATTAATATTAATAAAGTAAATAACTTAGGTCAATTTGGATTATTTAATATTAAAAGAATAATTGAAAGTGGAATAAAATTTACAAACAAAAAATATGAACATGAAGATGTTGATATGGTTTTCCAAATTAAGCTTCATAATTTAGGTATAGCTTGTTTAATGTATTGTACTTTTTTTGTTGATGTAAAATCAATAGATAATTCTTCATTTATTGATGATGAAGTTGAAAGTCTAATGCACGTTAATCTATATTTAAAATATAGGGATGGGATAACATTAAGAGTAGATAAAAATAATAAGTTACGAATTATTATAAGATGGAATAGTTATTCTGATATTGATCATATTCCTATAAAGAATGATAAATATCACAAAGAATTGTATGAATTATGTAAAGAAACTATATTAACTAAAGATATTGATAAATTAAAGAATTTTATTAAAACAAAATAATTATGAATGAAAGAAAAAACGTTGTAATTGGTAAAGTTGGAAAATCAGTAAAAATCAAAGGAATTAAAATTGAAACTGGTGGTGGAGCTGATTTGATATTATATTCAGCAATGGCTCGTATGTGTCCTGAGTATAATTTTTATTTTATTGGACCTAATGAACTTCATAAATGTTCTCAAGAAGATTATGATAGATTATTTCCTAATCATAATGTATTTACTGCATGGGGTTCAGAAGCAAAAAAGGATTTTAATTATCAATCAATTGTAGATTATTTTACAAATAATAACATTAAAGTTGATTTTGGATTGGTATTTGTTGGGATGTGTTCAAATATTAATATTCAAGGATTCTTAAAGAAAGCTGATGGCAATTTCTATAGTCCATTAATTTGTTTTAAGAATTATACTGCACCTATTATCTATACACTAAATCATTTGGGTTGTCCTGTATATACATTAGCTGAGGATGCACGATATATAACAATTAATGCTAAGGATTTCTATAACCGAGAACGAATAATATTCACACAGATTAATGATACATTTGAAACTACTGTACCTCATATTCAGTCAGAAACTGATTGGACTATGAAGAAGACAAAACATAAGGCAATATTTTCTCATTTGGAAAAACTTATGTTAATGGGTTTGGAAGAAAATTGGAAGGACAGAATTAATATAGATGCTAAATTAAACAGTAAAGAGGAACCTGTTATTGTATTATCAAATGGATGTGGTACTGGAAAGATTAATTGCCCTGGAAATAATAGTTCTCGTTTGCCAACATATAAAAAATATGTTATAGATAATTTTAAGGGAACAAAATTTGAAAATACAAAAATCTATGGAGTATGGGATTCTGAAATATATGATCAATATCCATCTATACAAAATAAGTTGATTATTAATTTAGGAAAGGAAATTGATGGAGCTAAATATACATTAGTTTATTCACAAGCACCAGGATTTGTAACATTTAAGCCATGGGAAGCAATTACATTAGGATTGATTCCATTCATACATCCTGAGTATGATTGTTATCATTTATTAGATCTTCCTGAGTATCTTTATCTTAAGGATGAAAAGGATTTCTTAAATAAGATTAATGAACTTGAGAATGATCCTCAGAAGTATAGAGATTTAATGAATGAATGTTTAGAAGCAATTAAGCCTGAGTATTGTGATGGATCATTATTAGTTAATTTTATATTTAGTCATATTGCTGAAGACTTAGGATATTCATATGAACCTAAGCCTGGTATTAAATCAATATTTAATATATATACAAAAGATTTTATAAATAAAGAGGAGAAATAATTCTCCTCTTTTATTATTTATGATTAGTTTCTTAGTTATTTAGTTTTCATCTAAATATTTATTCTTTTCTTTTTTACCTATTACTATTTCTATAACTTGTTTTAATTCATATAAATAATCTTTATTATTATGAGGTTCTAAATCATTACTTAAGAAATTAATGAATTCTTTTAAATCTTTTTTTAATTCAGTATTATGTAATAGTTTCTTAAGATTATCTATAGATACTTTATCTCCATTTTGCTTACATTTGACAATTATCTCAATAAATTCTGACTTTTGATTTTCGTTTCTTTCAAACCATTTATCTAAAAGCCAAAATAAATTTTCATCAACATCCTCATTTATTCTGTTTTCATATATAAAGTTTTTAAGAGATTTCATACTTTATAAATTAATATATCTTTATTTTCAGATTCTGTATCTATTCTAAAACCTATTTTTATAATTTGTGCTTTCATTTTAGGATGTAATGGTTTGATAGCTATGCCTTCATATTGACCCATCTTAGGAACTTCCTTTATAAAGTCATTTAATATAGCTTTATTTAAATCCTGAGAATTCTTTACAAATAATGCAGATTCAATCGCACATAATGTTAGATAATTTTCTTTATAAACAATGTTTTTATCATATAATAACATACCTATACAATATATTCCTTTATCACCTTGATACCAATAAGGATAAGCATCTGGTTTTAATTCTTTATCTTCATCAATAAGATACTGCTTAACTTGTTTTAACATCTGACTAATTACAACAAAACCAAAAATCTTATTATCAATTATCATCTTAAATGTTTTATCATTATAATAATTGTCATATAAGAATTCATGTTCAGGTTTATTTAATTTTTTGACATCAAACTCAATAGGTTCTATCTTATTGTTCTGAATTAATTTTAATTCAGCGTTATAAACGTTTTGAACAAACTTCTGTATATCAGGTTTTAGATTTTCTAATATACATAATGATTCTTTTATATATGTAATTAATTGTTTCATTACTTATTAAATTTTGACATATCAACAGTGCAAGTAATTAAGAAGTAATATAAATCATCTATATTATCAATAGATACATTTAATACTTGTGACCATGTTATTTCTGATTTATCATCAAGTTTGCCTAATACTTTAGCAACTTCAGTTAATGAATCTTTGATTGATCCTTCAATCTTATTATCTCCAGTTGACTTAACGAAGAATAATTGTACTTTACCACAATGTTCTAAAACAACAGGATAATTCATATCATATGATGTACAAAGATCTTTAATAAAGTCATATAATTTTTTAGACTTATTAAATGGAACTATTGCATTATCTAATTCACCTATTGTTAATTCTTTATGTATTCTTGGTACAGAATATTCTATAGAACCATTGAAATATAAAGGTTCTTTTATTTTAGGTTCATCTTCTGGATGGAACATAAACTTATTTCCAAATTGCCAATGAATTGCATATAAGTCATCTACAACAGGTATACATGATAATCTATCAATAACTTGATATTCTGATGTAAATCCAAATGATTTAGGCTCACAGCATTTAGTACAGCCATCGCATGGTGTATCATCACAACAGCATCCACATCCACAGCATTCATAAATTGGATTATCTTTTAAGTTATTTATTTTTGAAATTAATTCTTCATTAATTCCTTCTAATGATATAATTTGTCCAGATTCTTTAGGTTCATTTATATCTTTTGATTCTAAAATATAATTATTTAGTGATTTCATATTAACAAAAATTTTATATCTTTAATAATTAATAATAAAAAATAAAATTATGATTAATGAAATAATAAGAAAAACAAACTATATTATAAATATGAAAATGATATATAATAAAGAAAATGATAAAGTGATATGTCCACGATGTAAATCTGATAATGTTTACATTAAATGTGGTATGTTTTGTGATTTATATATATGCAATAATTGTGGTTACGAATCAAGAGATATTGAATAAATTTAATATTTAGTATGATACATTAAATTAGTTAAATATGAATAGAATTATTAAGATTTTAATGGAACGTGATGGAATGTCTGAACAGGAAGCACGTGACCTATTTAATGAGACCAGAGATGAAATTATATCGTTGGAAGATCCATTTGAAGCAGACAATATTCTTATGGAATATCTTGGTTTGGAACCTGATTATTTATTTGACATTTTGAATATTTAATGAAAAGAGATTTTACTAAAATCTGGATATGCAGGGAAGCAACAAATAGTGATTATTTTAATAGCAGAGTGTATCTTTGTTATAGAATGCCACCTATTTGGGATGATAAATTAAAAGTATGGTTAAAACATAATGATGGATTTATGATAACACTTGTACCTACAGATTTTCCTGATGTAAAAATAGGTGAATGTAAAGAATTTAAATTAGTATGACAGTTAAAGAACTTAAAGATATTAATTATGAGTTACGATAAGAAAAAAGAAGAGAAAGATAATAAGGGATTTGGCATCTATCTTAATCATGAGGGAGTTAAGTTTGGATACGGCTTAGGTGGTGGTATTCATGTTGATAGTGATGGTATTCATTTTGGTGGATTAAAATTATAAATATGAAAGATTATTTTAATTGTGGTTATTTGATTGAATGTTTTTGTATTACACCTTCAATCAGTTTTAATTGGATGCATAAAACAAATACAGCATCAATGTCTTGGGAATTGAATTTTTCATGGTTCTTTTGGTATATTTCAATTGGTAATATTAAGATTAACTTAAAGAAAGCAGGATATTAATATGACTATAGACGAATTATTTGATATGCCAATTTGTAAGATGAATGATTGGCTTTCTGAGAATTATAGAGATCCAAAAGGATATTTTAAGAATGAATATTGGTTTACAGACATTAAAGAGTGTTTTGGTGTAGAGTTTCCTGAAGGATGTGGATGGCGAATCATTCCATGTATGTCAACATATAAAGATAAAGATACATTGCCTTTAGATAAGATTAAAAAGTCTGGCTATGACCATCTTGAAGTTGCGGTAGCTAAAGTATCTAAATATGGAGAATGTTTGGTTTATAGAATTTCTGGAGAATTTTCACATCATGATGTTCGTAAGAAATATGATAAGCCACAATATGGATTTACTGAATATATAGATCGTCAATATACATATGAAATATCAAAAATATTTTGTGAAGACATAGATCATGGTGGCTGCAGAATATATATTGATGGTAAAGATATTGTAAATAATTCTGAACTTGGTGTTCATTTTAGATTAAGTGATTCTGGTGATTATCATAATAAGTGGCTTGATGAATTTGAGTTTCTTGATAAGTATTATTCAGTAGGATTTAATGGTAAGCCAATTTTAAGTACACCTTATAAGAATAAACATTCATTAAATGAGTTTGCTAATAAGCTTGAAAATTATGCAAAGAAAGTAAGCGAATATGGAGTAAAAACATATAATGATAATCTTTCAATAATTAATGATAATGAATTTATTAAGAATTGTAAGTCTGTACATCTTAAGCCAACAGAAGTTTTTGATTTATGGTTAGCATTATATATTGAAAATCAAACAGTTACATTTAATGATATATTCGGAATGATTAAGCTTTCAGAAAGTACAGAAAAGCTTGTTGAGGAATATGTAAAAAAATGTAAATGCGCATATTTAAGAAAAGATTATGATGGCAAATATAGAATAACATTATCTCCATATTATAATTGCTATAATGTTTGTCTATTATATGGACGAAAATGTTTTACAATAACTGAAGGATTTACTGGTTATCTAAAGGATCTTAATAAGACTCGTGAAATGTATAATTCATTAGGTTCTTATAAAGATACTGTTAAATATGCTAAGACTGCTTATCGTACAAATTATAAATTGATGGCACAAGCATTTGAAAATAAAATAATTAATATTTATAACGAAGTATTTGATAAACTTGAATCTGTAAAAAATGAATATCTTGAAAGTTCAAAGGAAATTTATAATGATATTCATGAGAAGTATCCTGGTGTTAATGATATTGATGTAGGCATATATAAAGATATTCCTGATATTGTAGATAGTATTCATAAGGACTTTGAAAGAATATCAGTTAAACTTATGAAGAATATTGATCCTAAATATAAAGGATTAATTAATAAGAAAATTAAAACAAAGACAACAAAGGAAAATAATGATGATAAAGAATTATTAGATCATTGTAAAAAACTGTTTGATGCTGCGCCAAATTTGAAGAAAATTGTTTACTATTCTGTTTATAAAGCATATGATGCGCCATACGAAGTTTATGAATCAGACTTGGATGATTTCAATATTGATGAAGAATCAATTTATGATTATGAAGAGAAATATGGACAAGATTCATTTAATGAATGGGTTGAAGAATTTGAAAGACTAATGCCAAGTGGTCCATCTGATTATCATTCAATTGGTCAGGAGTTATATCCAGGATGTCATTATAATATGTTTATTAATAGAAAACTTGAATATGATGAAGAAGATAATGTAGATTAAATTTTATATAATATTTGAATTTTTTAAATTATGTACTATATTTAATATATAAATGAATATAGGATATAATTTAAAAAATTCAAATTTATGTAATTATGAAGTATATTATTAAAAATCTTAAGACAGGACAATATCTTCGTCAGGGTGATACATATTTTGTTTGGACACCAGATATTTATTATGCAAGAGTTTTCAAAGGTAAGAAGGGGGCATCAACAGTTTTAAATAATATTATATATAAGGATACTAGATGGGGAGGCGATCCTGGTGAATATAAGATTTATGGAATTGAAATGAAGGAAGTTGAAGTATGAGCAAGCAGGAATATTTAAATTTGATTATTAACTATTGCAAGATACATTTATGCAATGGATATCGTAGTGGTAGTTCTGGTACAGATGTTGAATACTTTCATTCAAATAAATCAAATACACGAAGAGGAATGATTATTGGATGCCACATGGAAGCTCCTAATAAAATTAAGTTTTGTATAGATGCTGTTGATTATGTTTATGATGGACAATGTAAGTCAAGTAAACGAGTTGAAGTTGGAAAAATTTGGGTATCTCCTGAATATGTAAGTAAGGAAGAGTTATTCAATATTTGTAAAGTACTTAAATTAGTTTAAATATGCATTATATAGCTGAACTTTTTAATTGTAACGAGGATCTTTTTTATACTATTTATGATTATCTTCGTTTTGAGAAACCTAAGAAGTGGGATTTCATTCAAGATTTAGATGATTTCAGTTTTGTAGATATTCCTGAAATGAAGGATTTAGCAAATGATGCTTGTAATTGGCTTGCAAAATTTATAAATGATATTAATGAATATGATGTAGATTCTATTACAAAGAATACATTATATTATATGACTCTTGCATATATGAATTCGCATGATGAATATTTTGGAACATCTACATATAATAGACGTGATAAAGATGGTCGTAAAGAAATGGCAATTAAGACAATTGAATGGCTTAGAAATAATATAGAAAAAATTCATTAATAAAATTTAAATATTATGGCATACGTACTTAGTGATGAAGCATTAGAGGAAATTTGTGAACGTTCTGAAGGATTGTGTGGTGGCGATTGCAATCATTGTGAAGCATTTTGGGCAAATTATGAATATCACAATAATAATTGATTATGGAAGAAAATAAATATAGAAACTATATTCGAGTAAAGATTTTAAACGATTGGAATCGTGAAGAAATTGAAGATTATGAAGTTACATTTGATAAATATAAAAGAATTAATGTAA
>AUXO010171642.1_pt1 | contig 12670 bp, 12 predicted proteins | sample 768731 | NCBI WGS metagenome assembly AUXO01 (sample SAMN02715735, study PRJNA202380) | gut metagenome | biome: sheep rumen | host: Ovis aries | place: New Zealand: Palmerston North | reverse complement strand
TCATGACCGCCAGTTCCACTGCATTCAGGGCATTCCGGGCATCTCCCTCCGCCATATCCGCAAGGAAGGAAACAGCCTCGTCGGAGATTTCGGCATTGTAGATCCCCATCCCCTGCTCTTTGTCATATACTGCTCTTCGGATCAGCGTCTCTATATTTTCCTCCGTGAGGGGATGCAGCTGAAATACGGTGGACCGGGAGATCAGCGCACTATTCACTTCAAAATAGGGATTCTCGGTGGTAGCACCGATCAGGATAACGGTTCCGTCTTCAACATAAGGAAGCAGGAAATCCTGCTGCGCTTTATTGAACCTGTGGATCTCGTCAACAAAGAGAATGGTTTTCCTGCCATACATGCCCAGGGTGTTCCGGGCCTCACGAACCACCTCCTCCATATCTTTTTTCCCGGAGGTCGTCGCGTTTATTTCCTTAAAATCAGATTTTGTGGTATTTGCTATCACATATGCAAGGCTGGTCTTCCCTGTGCCGGGCGGACCATAAAAGATCACAGACGACAGGCGGTCGGCTTCAATGGCCCGTGTCAGCAGCTTCCCCGGTCCGAGGATATGCTCCTGTCCTACCACATCCGCCAGTTTCTTCGGACGAAGCCTGCGGGCCAGAGGAGCTTCCTTCTTCGCATTCTGCCCTCTCATATAATCAAAAAGATCCATAGCACTAACCTTCAACCACACCAAGCTTCTTGATGATGGAATCGAATTTCATCACATCGATCGGCTTGCAGATATAATCATCATAATCCTCACTTGCATAGGATGCATCAAAATCCTCATCCAGTGCACTGATCATGATCACCTTACAGCGTGAGATCCTTGGGATCCCGAGTTTCCTCTCGGCATCACGAATAGATGCCAATGCTTTATATCCGTCGATCTTCGGCATCATGATATCCAGACATACGAGATCAAAAAAATTTTTCTCCGTTGTTGCAGCCACAAACGTATCCACTGCCTGTATCCCGTCTGTCGTAAGGATCACCTCACCATAGCGGGACAACAGTTTTGACAGGAACTTGCCGCTCGCCTGATCGTCTTCTGCCACTAAAACTCTCATAATGCACCTCCGTTTTTTTCCGCCTTGATCAGACGGATCATATGATCAACAAATAAGCAGATTTCCTTACCAAAAGCGCCCTTCTGCACACCGAAACGTCGTTTCAGACATGCAGCATGGATATACCCATAAACGCAATCCGTCAGATTCTCTGCGATAAGCTCGGTCTTGATCTCTCCTGCCTCTTTTGCTTCACGGAACAGGTCCGTCAGATATTCTCTCCTGCCCTGTGCCCCTGCCTCGACCATATCACGGGTTGCCGGATTATGCAGCAGTTCTTCATACTGAAGCATTAAGGTAGATAATGTATAATAATTCTCATAATAGATGGCATAGTTCTCCACATATGCCCGGATCTTCTCCAGATAACTGCCTTCCTTTGACTGGATCGTCTTACGGATTCCCTTATCAAAACGGAAATAGTAGGAAACAACATCTACCAAAAGTTCATTCACATCGCCGTAAAAACGATATAATAACGGTTCTGACAGGTTCGCCTTGGCCGATATTGTCTTGGTTGTCAGATTCGACAATCCGGATTCACTGATAATGTCAATGGCAGTGGAGATGATTCGATCTTTTGTCGAAATAAAACTCTCTGTCAATTTATCTCCCCCTTGTTTTCTAACTCAGGATATGCATTTTCCCCATAAAAATACTTCCCCAAATCTATTGTATTCGGAAACCATGATTTTGTCAATTATTACCGAAAAACTCTATCCAATCTATGCAGTTTAACAAAAAAGACCGGTGACTCCCGTCACCGGTCCCTGATGCTTCAGACTACTGAATCACAGTTACATTGGTAGCCTGAGGTCCCTTATCGCCCTCAGTTACCTCATACTCAACACTCTGGCCTTCTTCCAGAGTCTTAAAGCCTTCCATGTTAAGACCGGAAAAATGTACGAATACATCCTTTCCGTCCTCCCCTGTAATAAAACCATAGCCCTTTTGGTTGTTAAACCATTTTACAGTTCCCTTTGACATCTCAATTCTCCTCCAAAACTTTAATGATACTTATTACTGTCTATCATCCAGTCACCACACTATTCTATCACAGCTAACAAGCAGAGTCAATGGGTTGTGTAAAAATAAGTATTATCGACGGATCATAAGGATTCTATCCCTCTTCCGCCGATGAAAGATCATCCATACGGACGATCTTCAGTTGATCCGATTCCGGTACGTAAATATATAAGGAATCCGACAAAATCTCTGTCTGATCCAGCATATTTGAATTCACATCTCCTATCAGTTCCATAAGTCTGCCATGATCCGGACCAAGATTTTTCGGAAGCGCAAGCAACTCATTAATACTGGATGGGATCAGATAGTATACATCCTGCAGCTTCTCATACAGTTCTTTCAAAAGACCCGGATACAGGATAACAACCGCCCCCTGCAGTCCGCGCTCCGTACTGACGTAATAAAAAGGACTCTCCACATCCTGAAGTACACCCTGTGACAGCTGCTCCAAAACCTCATTCAGCGGTGCAAGACGCTGCGGGCTCTTTCTCATGGTATTCTGAAGTGCAATGTCATAGAGCTCATCAAATGTTCTTCCCCAATCCTTCAGGATTTCATTTGTGATCGGGATCCTGCCGGTCCGTCCTCCGCATACAACCTCCCACTTCATGAGGACAGCGAGATCAAGATACTCCCTGTATGGGAAATTCTCAAGTAATTTCCGGTTTTTATCCCGATTGATCACGTCCAAAACCAGCTTCTCGGGAATATCCTCTGTCCGGAACAGGATCTCCGGATCCGGCTCCATCATATCCAGTGCATAGCGAAAATCCGATGCCATTCGATCGGCAACATCTTCCCACACACCCTGCCGGAGAAATTCGGAAGGATCCGGAGGAAGATAGGACTCCACATAGATACAGGGAGCCATATCACTGTCTTTTACAACTACTGTGATCCCGAGAAGAACCTTTCCGTTGTTCTTCAGGATCTCTCTGGAATAAACCTCTGCCGGAGAGATATCCCTCAGGCGTTCTTCTATCATCACCGGCAGCTCTGCCATGGCAAAACGCCGGATACTATCATGCTTCTGAAACTCGTCTACGTTCATAAAATCTCCTTTTAATATGAAATCTCATGACCGGTGTGACAAATACACAAAGCAAAATAACAAAAAATCAGTAATCATCACCCGTGCGATGGTGTAATACTCAGTAACTCATAACGAGAGATGTATCATAGTTTTCTGAATGGAATGATAGGAAAAACCTCTTCTCTGGAGATACCCGTACAGTCTGCGCCGCTCCTTCTCATCTGAAAGATCCTTCCCGCGGACCCTTCGAAGGATCACGGACAGAAGCTGTGACTCCTCGGAATAATCCTCCTCTTCCAAAACCTCGCTGACCAACGGAGATTCCGGAGTCACCCGGATCCCTTTCTGTCCGAGTTCCTGACAGATCAGGCGGATACTCCTGGACGGAAGTGCTCTTCTGATATAGGCTCTGGCATAGCGTTCATCCGAAAGATAGCCATACTCGGAAAGCCGCTGCAGAACCTGCTCTATCTCCTCTTTCTCATATCCTTTCTTCTGAAGCTTTCTTTTCAGATCATGTGTGGAATGTTCTGAAATCGACAACAGTTCCAGGGCTTTGTCCCATGCCGGGATCATACCTCGTCCTCCGGCTTCTCACCGTTTCCCTCCGGGTCCTCAGCCACTCCGACGATCACACGTACCTTATCCTCCACTTCCTTCATAACATCCGGATTCTCGGCAAGATACTGCTTCGCGTTCTCACGTCCCTGCCCGATCTTCTCTCCGAGATAGGAATACCAGGCTCCGGATTTAACGATCACATCGTACTTGGCCGCAAGATCCAAAATATCCGCCTCGCGGGAGATCCCCTTTCCGAACATGATATCAAATTCGGCTTCACGGAACGGAGGTGCCACTTTGTTCTTAACCACTTTAACACGTACATGGTTTCCGATGACTTCACCGTTCTGCTTCAAAGACTCAACGCGTCGTACATCCAGACGAACGGAAGCATAGAACTTCAATGCACGTCCGCCGGTGGTCGTCTCGGGATTACCGAACATGACACCGACCTTTTCACGCAACTGGTTGATAAAGATCACGACACAGTTCGTCTTATTGATGACTGCTGTCAGTTTACGAAGTGCCTGCGACATGAGACGTGCATGAAGTCCCACATGGGAATCCCCCATCTCACCGTCGATCTCTGCCTTCGGGACCAGCGCTGCCACCGAGTCGATCACCACTACATCCATCGCGCCGGAACGCACCATGGTCTCCGTGATCTCCAGGGCCTGCTCGCCGTTATCCGGCTGGGAGATATACAGATTGTCGATATCCACTCCTATATTTCTGGCATAAACCGGATCCAGAGCATGCTCTGCGTCAATGAACCCTGCAATGCCTCCCATCTTCTGTACTTCGGAAACCACGTGTAAAGCAACCGTGGTCTTACCGCTTGACTCGGGTCCGTAGATCTCGATCACACGGCCTCTCGGCATGCCGCCGATGCCCAGTGCGATATCAAGGCTAAGGGATCCCGTCGGAACGACATCGATATTCATATGTGCATTCTGGTCACCCAGCTTCATAACCGAGCCCTTACCGAACTGCTTTTCGATTTGCACAAGTGCCGCATCCAACGCTCTGATCTTATTTTCGTCTGCCATAATTACCTCCTGATTCAAACATACGTTCGTTCTTCAATAATCCTATACCACTTTCGGGGAATTGTCAACCGAAAAAAAGAAAAACCGAAAGGAATCTGAAAATAGAATTTTAAGAGATGATTTGCTACGCCATTATATCACATTTGCTTTTTAAATGCCACTCCATTATAATCATTTCTGAAATATCTCGGAAGAAGGAACAAGGTGGAAACAGCATGTCAACACTGGGTATCATAAGTGAATACAATCCCTATCATAAAGGGCACGAATACCTGCTCCGGACCGCACTTGAGATGACCGGCGCATCGCATTCCGTCTCTGTCATGAGCGGGAATTTTTCCCAGCAGGGGCTTCCCATGGTGAAGGACAAATACCTTCGCGCCGCCGCTGCCACCGCTTCCGGGATCGATCTGGTATTCGAACTGCCCACGGTTTTTGCGACCGGAGCTGCAGGCGATTTCGCAGGCGGTGCCGTACTGCTCCTCAGCAGCCTTCCTTCCATGGAATATTTATGCTTCGGCGTAGAGACACCGGATCCGTCTTTCTTCGGGGAGGTTGCGGAATGCTGTGTCGAGGAACCCGAAGTCTTCAGAAAGACACTTCGCGACCGTCTGAAGGCCGGCTGCAGTTTTCCCTCCGCCAGGGAAGATGCGCTGGCTGCTGTGCTCGGAGACGTTATAAGACAGCCTCTCCGGTCGCCCAACAACATCCTGGCCCTTGAATATGTCACAGCCATGAAACGGCTGAACTGCCGTCTCAGGCCCTGCTTTATCAAAAGAAGCTCCGACTATCACAGCGGAGTCTCGGCCTCTGCGACTTCCATCCGCAATCATATCCTTGCACTTACCTCGTCGGAAAAAGCGGATGAGATCCCGGATTACCTGAAGGAGGTCCTTCCCCCGGGCTCTTCCGGACAGTATCTGGCCTCCGAAGGCGGTCTTCTTCTGTCCCCGGAGGGTCTCATGCCCTATCTGTCCGCAAAACTGATGGAGCTTCCGGAGGAACCCGAAGACGGTCTCCTGCCCATGGATATGACTCCGGAGATCTATCATCGACTGAGGAAAACAGAACTTCCAACGGATTACCCGACGCTGATCCTGTCCCTTAAAAAGAAAAATGAGACCATGGGACGGATCACCCGCAGTCTCCTGCATCTGATCCTCGGGATCCGTCAGAATGACCGCGTCCCGCTGACAGCTGTATCTGCGGAACAGTTGTATCTGAACCTGCTTAGCGCACGGAGTGACAGCACGACGCTTCTGAGAGATACGGGATCCGTTACCGTGATCACCAAAAAATCGGCCTTTCACCCGGATGACCCCCTTGGAAAAAGACTGTGGGAGCTGGACCTTCGCGCATCGTTCTTATATGATCAGTTGTATTTTGATACATTTAAGGTCAGGCTTCCCTCTGAACTAAGACGGACTCCCGTCATCGTATGAACCGGGGCCGCGATGATCCATGTCCGGACAAAAAACACACCCCTCAGGCTATGCCAAAGGGGTGTATTTTTGATCCTGTATCCTGTCCGAAGATCACTCATCAAGGAAGTCGTCGTCATCGAAATCCTCATCATCCGGATCGAACTCCTCATCCTCATCCTCATCGTCCTCATCCGGATCATAGTCATCATCGTCATAATCATCATTTGTTGCAGCTGCGTTGATCTTCTGCGCCGCATAATTCGGCTGAGCCTCCGGGATCGGAGCCACCGGTGCAACACCTGTAAGAAGTCCGATGCTGGCATCTACTTCACTCATGTTGGTCTCAAGTGTAAATACACTGTTCTCGAGGCTGTCCACCAGATTCTTATAGTTCTCACGATCAGCTTCAAGCGTAGCAGCAAAGAAATCTCTCATATCGGAAAGCTTCTGCTTTGTATAGGACATAGCACCGAGACGGACCTCATTTGCTTCTGCATTCGCATCAGCGAGGATCCTGTCAGCTTCCTGTCTTGCCGCATCCAGTATCTCATTTGCGCGGATATTTGCGAGCTCGGTGATATGATTGGTATCTACAAGGCGGTTTGCCTCATTTACAGATTCTGAAATAATGGCGTCGGAACGGGTTCTTGCGGATGCAAGGATGGCCTCCTTGTTACGCATGATCTTCTTGCAACGCTCGATCTCACTGGGGAGTTTTAACTTCAGTTCACTGAGAAGGCGCTCCATTTCGTCCACAGATTCTGAAATAATGGCGTCGGAACGGGTTCTTGCGGATGCAAGGATGGCCTCCTTGTTACGCATGATCTTCTTGCAACGCTCGATCTCACTGGGGAGTTTTAACTTCAGTTCACTGAGAAGGCGCTCCATTTCGTCTTTCGGAACAACGATCTTATTGGATGAGAGTGGCTGATATTTACAATTATCGATAAATATCTCGATCTCATTGATCATTTCCTCTACACCTTTTTTTCCCATTTTCTAATCCTCCTGTTTTTTGGACTCTACAATCCCTTTTTCGATCATAACCTTCAGGACATTTTCGGGCACAAAATCCGGAAGAGCCACCTTATACCGGGCATACTCCCGAACCACAGATGAGCTCACATTTGTATAACGGGGGTCCGTGGGAAGGAATATGGTCTCGATTCCTCCGGATGCCACCCGGTTCACCTGTGCGATCTGTAATTCCATCTCGAAATCCATCAACTCCCGAAGGCCTCTGATGATGGTGTCGGCACCCTTGGCACGGACAAAATCGATCAACAGTCCATTAAAGCTTTCAACAGATACATTCGGAATATTCTTACATGCATCCTTCAACATAATAACACGTTCTTCCAAAGAAAACAATGGTGTTTTTTTATCGGAGTTGACAAGAACTCCCACCACCAAATGGTCGAAGAGACCTGCCGCACGGCGGATCAGATCCATATGTCCGACTGTCACCGGATCAAAGCTTCCGGGGTATACTACCGTCTTCATACTATATCCTTCCTAATCTTCTGCGAGTCTGATAAACAGATGCTTATTTGTCTTATAGGCTTTCACCTTCTCGATCTGAAAGGGGGTTCCTTCCAGAAACGAAAAATCCTGCTCAAGGGATGCTTCCACTACGATCCTGACTCCGGGATTTCTGAATTTCTTGGAGGACAGGATTTCGAGTACCGCCTCTTCCAGTCCGTTATTGTAAGGCGGATCGATAAATATCACGTCAAAATCAACCACCGGAAGGGATCTCACATAGGAAACGGCGTCGGAAAGGATCAGATCCGATCCGTCTTCAAATTTCGTAAAATGGATATTCTCCTTGATCACTGCCATGGCTTTCCGGTTATTCTCGACAAAAACCGCATGTCTTGCGCCTCTGGAAAGCGCTTCGATACCAATGGCACCGCTTCCCGCAAAAAGATCCAGGAACCGGCAGCCCGGGATGTCCGTCTGAAGGACATTGAACAGGGTTTCCTTATATCGGTCCGCAGTCGGCCGCGTGGTATCTCCCTCCAGGCTCTTAAGCGGAAGGCTTCGACGGGTGCCCGCAATCACTCTCATTTTTGTTCTCCTATAGGGCAGGCTGCCTCGCAGGCCACGCCCTCATCATGTTCTCACCGATAAGCTCGTACATGTGACGTTTTCTGCAAGCAGAACGTCACATATCCGAGCTTCCGGTCTTACTTCATTGTGTTCCTTAACCAGAGGCCGGTTTCGGAAAGGTCGTCTTCCTTCCAGCCGGAGGTTTTGCTGCAGTCCGGCTTGATCAGGGCCGAGGACTCATTCTTATTGGATATATTCCATCCGGCATAGGACAGATTATAGTCATTGATCATCTGGAACCATGCATCTGCGGAATCATAATCGATCCCTCCGTTACCGGATGCGTCGCAGATACTGAACTCGGAGATAAAGATGGGAAGTCCTGCTTCTCTTGCAGTCTTCAGCTTATCTCTCAGATTCTCCTTATGGGTAGCTGCATAAAAATGCAGTGTGTACATGATATTTTCCTGACCGGTGATCGGATCCTTGGCCGCAATGTCGACATCCTGTGACCATGTAGGTGTGCCGACGATTATGATGGACTTGGGCGCATTCTTACGGATCACGGGGATCACCTCCTCCGCGTAGGCCTTGATGTCCTCCCATGTAGTTCCGCCGTTGGGCTCATTGCAGATCTCATAGAGAACATTATTATAATCTGCATACTTGGAAGACATTTCCTCGAAGAAGGCAAGTGCCTCTTCCTTATTGTCCTGCGGATTGCTGTCACTCAGAATATGCCAGTCAATGATCACATACATTCCGAGCTGACTTGCATAGTCCACGCCGGAATCGATCAGTTTCTTCAGTTTATCCTTATCGCCGTCGGTGCAGTATCCTCCGCCTTCTCCTGTATACATGGCAAGCCGGATCAGGTTGGCTCCCCAGTCATCCCGGAAGGTACGGAAGGATTCAAGGTTTACATAATCCGGGAACCATGCCAGCCCGTGTGTACTGACTCCCTTCAGCTGATATTCCTTGCCGTTCTTGTCGACAAGGTCCACGCCTTTTACGGAGAGGGCCCCGTGTACCTCAAGGGGCGTTCCGTTCTCCGGCTCGGTGACCTTCTTTTTCTCCACCTTTGCCGCTACCGGCACCTCGATGGTCTCCGTTGCTTCCTTGCCATCCAGGAATACCGCTGCCGCATCCGTCTTCGCAGTCTTGGACTCGGCTTCACTCTTAAAGATCACCTGTACTCCGTAATTGATGCTGGTCTTCGGTTCGATATTCCGGTCATAATCAACCGGCGTACAGAGGAGATCATCTCCCTTGATCTTGAACTCCGCATTCCATCCCTGATCCACCTTCGCATCCTTGAAACCGGGGATCCTTACTTCCCAGTCCTTTATTGCGGATGCGGACCCGTTCTTTACATCCACACTGTACTGAACCACAAACCCTTTATCGACAGGCCAGGAAGCGGCAACCTTAACCGTTGCGGAGATTGCCCGCTTTGTTACGGTTTCACCGGCTTTGCCTCCTTCTTCGGATCCTGCCTCGGTTTTTGCTTCGCTCTTTGCTTCGGTTTCAGCCTCTGTTTTTGCTTCGGTCACTTCGGATGTCGCGTCATCTGTCTTCTTTTCGGTCACAGCCTCCGTCGTGGCAGAAGCTTCCTTACTGCCATCCTTATCTGATCCGCCGCCCAGCTTATCCGTCACGATAAATGCCACAAGCAGAGTGACCAGCACCGCAAGCACGATGATCGCGATCTTGTATCCGTTGCCTACCGTCTTAGGCTCATTCACCGGCGGATTTTCGGATTCCGGCTTTTTCTCTTCCGGCTTTTTTTCTTCCGGTTTTTTCTCTTCCGTCATTTTTTCTTCCTGTTCTTTGTTCTCGTTCTCTCCCATATCGTCCTCTCTTTTGCTTACGGATCCGCGGGACCGTTTCATGATCAGACATTCTCCCGGTCTGCTGCAGATCCCTCACTCTTTTCCAATACTGCTTCCTGCGCCATCTTCAGGATATCCGCATGCCGGTAGATATCCGCCAGACGGAACATCAGATCACCGCTCTGCCTTACCCCGAAGAAGTCTCCCGGTCCCCTGAGCCTCAGATCCTCTGCGGCTATGTGGAACCCGTCATTTGACTCCTCCAGAACGGACAGACGCTCTTTGGATTCCTCTGTCCGGTTACAGTTGACGAAGATACAGTAGGACTGCGCATCTCCTCTTCCTACCCGTCCCCGCAGCTGATGAAGCTGGGCAAGCCCGAAGCGTTCAGCATTTTCTATCATCATCACCGTAGCGTTGGGATTATTGATCCCGACCTCGATCACCGTAGTGGATACCAGCACATCCGTCCTGTGCTCCGTGAAATCCTGAAGGATCCCCTGCTTCTCGCTCTCCTTCATCTTTCCATGAAGTGCTGCGACCCGTACGGAGGGTCCGTAGATCTCCCGCAGATTCCCGGCATAGGAGGTCACCGCCTCCAGTTCCACACCCTCCGCGTCCTCGATCTTCGGACAGATCACATAGGCCTGGTGTCCGTTTTTCACTTCTTTTCCGATAAACTGATAGGCTGTGGGGCGATAATCCGTCCCCACCACACAGTTCAGGATCTTCTTTCTTCCTCCCGGCAGCTCCGTGATCAGGGAAATGTCCAGATCCGCATACAGAATGATCGCCAGGGTCCTCGGGATCGGCGTCGCACTCATAACAAGCACATGCGGCAGATCTCCCTTCTCCGCCAGACGTTCCCTCTGGCGTACCCCGAACCGGTGCTGTTCATCCGTCACTACCAGGCCCAATGACCTGTATTCCACCTTTTCCTGTATCAGGGCATGGGTTCCGGCCACAACCCGGATCTCTCCGCTCTTCAGGCCCTGATAGACACTTCGTTTTTCCTTTACGGACATGGAACCGGTCAGAAGCGCCACACGGATCCCGTAAGGCTTGAACAGTTTTTCCAGATCACGGAAATGCTGCATGGCCAGTACTTCTGTCGGAACCATCAGAGCTCCCTGGTAGCCCGAGCGCACCGTAACATACAGCGCCGCTGCGGCTATGATCGTTTTCCCGCAGCCTACATCCCCCTGGATCAGGCGGTTCATCACCATGCCTCCGGACATGTCCTTCACCACATCCTGTAACGCCTGCTCCTGCCCTTTCGTCAGGGAATAAGGCAGGCCCGCCAGAAATCCCCTCAGCGAAACGACGGCTTCCTCCGTAAGCACATGGCCGGAGGTGAGACGTAAATTCTCCTCCCGCATTTTCGCTACATCCGAAAGGAAGCTGTAAAACTCATCAAAGGCCAGACGACGCACCGCATTCTGAAGGGTTTCCTCATCCTTCGGAAAATGGATGCCCATTACCGCCTGTCCTTTGGTAAGCAATCCGTATTTGGCACGAAGACCGGGTGCAAGCGGATCGGGAAGTTCTCCTATCAGCGGTCGCACCTCCCGTATCGCCTTCCGGAGCTGATTGTTCGTGACTCCGGCAGTCAGCGGATAAACCGGCTGAAGAACGCTCTGCATCTCCTGGTATTTGTACGGTGTATAGAATTCCGGATGCTCCATGACGCGTCTTTTCCCTTTGCGCCGGATCATCCCGGTAAAACAGTAAGTATCTCCCTTATGGAAGGTGCTTCGAAGGTAGGGGCTGTTAAACCATACGATCTCAACACTTCCGGTTCCGTCATCCGCGGACAAAGTGGTAAGTACATATCTCGGCCCTTTGTTCACCTTGACGTAGGTACTGACCGTGGCCATGATCGTGATCCTCTCCAGCTCCGGAGCCGTCCGGATCTCCACCGGCCTGCCATACCCCAGATACCTTCGGGGGTAGGTTCCGATGAGATCTTCCACGGTGTGTATATTCAGTTTCCCGAAGGATCCTGCGGTCTTGTCGCCGATCCCCCGAATGGAGGTCACCGGATCGGAAAGCTGCATAACGGCCTCCTATTCCACTGAAACAACATAATAATAGATGGGCTGGCCGCCGTAATGGAGATCCAGATCCACATCCTGGTATTTCTCCCGGAGTCTGTCAGCCAGGCTCTTTGCCTCCTCTTCGGAGGTATCCATACCGTAATAGATCGTGATCAGGCCGGAATCATCGGTCACCATGGAATCGATCATCCGCTCTGTCACATCCACAATATCCGGTCCTACGGCCGCGATCCCGTCATCGCTGATCCCCATGATGTCACCCTTCAGTATCGCCTTACCGTCCACGGAGGTATCTCTTACGGAAAATGTGACTTCTCCCGTTCTCACCGTTTCCAAAGCCGCATTCATAGCCGCCCGGTTCTCCGCCGGTTCCGCGTCATCCGAAAAGGCGATCATGGCACTGATCCCCTGGGGAATGGTTTTGGACGGGATCACGATCACATCCTTATCCTTGGAAATATCCGCCGCCTGATTGGCTGCCAGGATGATGTTCTTATTATTCGGAAGCACGAAGATATGCTTTGCATGGATAGAATCCACAGCCTTCAGGATATCTTCCGTACTGG
>AUXO010416508.1_pt1 | contig 12672 bp, 13 predicted proteins | sample 768731 | NCBI WGS metagenome assembly AUXO01 (sample SAMN02715735, study PRJNA202380) | gut metagenome | biome: sheep rumen | host: Ovis aries | place: New Zealand: Palmerston North | reverse complement strand
GAACCTAGGACCCCTTGATTAACAGTCAAGTGCTCTAACCAACTGAGCTATTGAGGCATAAAAAGAGTATAACTACTCTTCAGTTATTCCTAAATAATCATTAAATGATGACTTAAGATAGTTTTCTATCTTACCATTTTTAATATGTACTAAAGTAGCACCATTTATACTTAACTCTTTAGCATTTGTAGCAGAAGAATTATCTTCACTACCAACATATTTTTTATTAAGTCCTTCATCTAAATCAACTGTATAAATCGCTAAATGTTCTTTTTTGCTTCTATATCTACTAACTAAGTCGGCATAAGTTGCAGCCTCATCATCTTTAGAATTATAAAAGAATACTAAATACTCTTCATTATTCATATCAAATGTTTCACCAGCAAGTATTTTTGTATAATTAATAGATGCATTACTAGTAAATTTTGTCTTCTTATTTAGAATAAGAAAAGTTAATAAGTAGAATACTAATAATGTAACTACAATTATTAAAAATACCTTAAAAATACTTTTTGGACTAGTCATTGTTAAGTTACTATATTCTTCATGATTTTTTTTAGCTTGCATAGTTGTTTTTTTCTTATTTGCCATATCATTCACCAATAAAAGTATAACACAATTTTTAATTATATGTAAAGTTATTTCATAGTTGGTATTACACTAATTGACTGTGCAACATTTATAAGCTCATCCTGATTTAGTACATCACTTACTAAATAATATTCAACTCCACCACTACACCAATTAAGTGAATTATTAGATATTACTCCATAATTATCTTGTAATAAATAAGGTTCACCATTAGTGGGTATTATAGTCATTTCATCAAGTCTATTTGCTGTTTCCTCAACAAGTAAGAAAGGTTTCTCACCTTCAAATGTCATTATTACTCTCTTTCCATCTTTCTTTTCAATCTTCTCTTCACTAACAAGTTTAGTACCATCTGGAATATTAAGAGGATATATAACTTCATCAAGTAAACTAACAGATTTAGATTCATCATTAGAATTAATTGTTTGTAAAATACTATCTAGATCAAAATAATTCTTTTTAAATGTAGGATTATAATCAATTTTATTAAATTTCATAGTCATAACACCAACATTATCCTCATTATAAACTTTTATATTTTTTAAGTTCATTTTTTTATCAAAAATAATATCTTGTTTTACTAGTTTCCTATTATTAGGATAATTAACATCAGTAGTAAATATATATTTATCCTTTTCCTTAGCAAATACTCTTTTATCATCATTCTTAATATCATTTAATATTGATTGTAATAAATATATCTGTGAATTACTATATGGCCAATCACTTTGAAATCTAAAGCTCTTATTTAATGAAGGTGTTACAACATAAACACCACTTTTATTTTTTAAAATTATTTGTTCATGATTATTAGAAGTATTAATTAAACTAACTTTATAAAAATCATTCGCTTTATATGCTGCTTCAACTTTATATGAATAAATGTTTTCATCATTAACAATTTCTAAGTTACCTTCAATATAATATGATTTAATATTATCAACTTTTTTGTTAAAATCATTTAAAGCATCTTTATCATTATATTTTCCACAACCAGTAAGAATAAAACCACATACTATTAATAATATGATTTTTTTCATTTTATCACCTCTTACACTTTCACTAAAATATATGTTTATTTTTTTATATTAATACGTATAAATTATAAATTTTCGAAAATAATATTATTGAAAGAAAGGATGGTAAAAATGGAATTTATAAAGAAAATTGCACTTATTTTAGTAATAATAGGAGCATTAAACTGGTTACTTGTTGGTTTATTTGAAATTGACCTAGTAGCAAGCTTATTTGGTTCAACAACTGCTATGCTATCAAAGTTAATATATATAATAATAGGATTATCAGGTCTAGTATCAATAACTTATTTCTTTGATAGAGACTAAAAAAAATTTCACATAATGTGAAATCTTTTTTATTTTTCAGTAATTTTGATTTTTACTTTTTTAGTCTTAGATGTATATGTAAGTCTTACATCATCACCTTTAACTTTAACTTCAACTTCGTGTTCACCAACACCATAGTTTTTCAAGTTAACATATGCCTTAATACTTGATGAATCAAGACTATCAATAATGTCTTCACTACCACTAACTACAACAGTAACTTTACTGTCTGCCTCTGATAATGCTCCAACACCATATTTTGAAGTATCAATGTTTTCAGTAGAAACAGAAATATCTTTAAATTCCTTAGTAACAGAATTACTAACATTAACATCTACTGTAATAGACTTTTCACTTATTTCAGTAACACCACTTGGTTTTGCTAAAGTTACAGTAAATTTCTTATTACTATCTAAATCTTTAACATCAATTGGTACTTCAATACTATCAACATTATTAATTGCATTTTCATCACCATAAATTGTAACATTTGATACAGATGGTACAAGTGATGATATAGCTTTACCAAATGCAAGTGTTCCTTTTGGTACAACCTTAATTGGTACTGTTTTACTTGGTGATGTAATAGTAATTGTTGCAGTTACTTTACTTGGTACTATTTCAACATCTAGAACATTACCGTCTTTATCATATGCAACTAGTGGAACATCTTTTAATGTTACCTCACCAGCTTTAGCATTGCTTATTTCATTTACATCTACTAATGCTTTAACTGTTGCAACTTTCTTAAGTTTATATGCAGCACCTTTAATTATTACATTATCTCTATCAATTTTAACATCTTTAATATATAGTTTTGAATCAAGTTCATCTCTATGTAAAACATCAACTGTTAAACTACGTGTTTCAGAAACTTTTTCATATATTGTAATAGTTACTTCAGAAGGATCAAGTTTATAATCTAATGACTTAATTCTTTCTGAAAATTTTAAATTAACTTTATGATTACCTGGCTTTAATCCAGTTAAATCAACAGTTACACCTTTAGATGGTGATTGTTTAGCTAAAAAGATATGTCTTTTTTGTCCAATTAATGTAACATCAACTTTCTTTGGAAGTCCTTCTACAACATATAACTCTTCATTATAAGTTGCAACAACTTCTTGATTATATAATACTTCAGCATATTGATCTATCATTACATTAGATTCACTATCAATATATACAAATACAGCGAATGCTATAATTAATGATACTATTATTAAAAATGATTTTTTATTTAATAATTTATCTAAATTCTTACTACCATTTCCAAAGAAACCTATAATTAATAAAATAAGTTTTGTTAAAGGTGTAATTAACCATTTATCTAAAAACAGACCAATACTATGAAAAAATGCACCAAATATATTAATTATCTTCTTCATAAATATCTTCCTCGTTTTCTATATTCTCTTCATATTCATCAACATCAGCATTCTTTGGTCTTAATTCATCTATTAACATCATTCTTACATCATCTAATGTTAGATTGTAGAATAATTCACCTTTAAGTGCAATAGACATTCTTCCAGTTTCTTCTGAAACAATTAAACTAATACAATCAGTTTCTTCTGTAATACCAACTGCTGCTCTATGTCTAGTTCCTAAATGTTTTTGTGAGAATTTATTTGCATTACTTGTTGGGAATACTGCTCCAGCACAAGTTACTCTATCACCTTGAATAATTACTCCACCATCATGTAATGGATTATTTGGGAAGAATATAGATTCTAGTAAATCACTTGATAAATCTGCATATAATTTTTTAGATTTATCGATATAATTTCCTAAACTAATATCTCTTTCAATAACTATTAATGCACCAATTCTTTGTTTTCTTAAAAAGTCCATAGCATTAACAATTTGATAAACCATTTTTTCTCTTTCATCAACTGTTAATACTTTATGACGTCCAAGTAATTGGTTTCTACCCAATTGTTCAAGTATATTTCTAATTTCTGGTTGAAATATAATTATTAATGCTAAAGGTCCATACATAATTATATATTCAAGTATAAGACTTATAGTAGTAAATCCAAAGAAATCACTAACAGCCTTTAAAATTAATACAATTGCTACTCCCTTAAAAATTAATGATAGTTTTACATTGTTTTTTATATTTTTAAGTAAAATATATATAAACAACCAAACTAGTGATATATCTATTATTTTCTTAATAATTGATACTATATCAGTAAATGTAATTGACATTTATTATCCTCTCCTTACGCAAATATTAGTATACCTGAAATTTAAAAATTAGTAAAGTTCACATATACAACCCCTTTATTTTTATAAATTCATTTTATCATTTTATTATGAATTAAACAACCTAATAAAATAAAAAAAAGAACTTTTTAAAAGTTCATAAATTAAATGGTGCCGACTATAGGATTTGAACCTACGACCTTTGCATTACGAATGCACTGCACTACCAGCTGTGCTAAGTCGGCATTTATAAATATAGTATAACATAATTTACAGTTTTTAAAAATTAAGTTATACTATTAATGAAGATAAGGTGATATATATGTATAATGTTAAAGATAAAACATTAAGAACAATTTTAGAAATAATATTAATAACTATTGGAGCGATATTTGCAAGTGTTGCATTAGAATGTTTTCTAATACCAAATACTATTTTAGATGGAGGAGTTACAGGTATATCTATTATACTATCTAAAATTACACCACTATCATTAAGTTTTTTTATTGTAATTTTAAATATTCCATTAATTATTATAGGATACAAACATATGGGTAAAAGCTTCTTAATAAAAGCGATATATAGTATGCTTATATATTCTATTGGATTAAACTTCTTTGCTTTAATTCCAGAATTTACTGATCAAATGTTACTAGCAACTGTATATGGTGGTATTCTTCTAGGAGTCGGATGTGGATTAGTTATTAGATATGGAGGTTGCCTTGATGGTACAGAATCAATTGCAATAATAATAAGTAAGAAATATCCAATATCAGTTGGACAAATCATATTAATATTTAACTTAATAATCTTTTCAGTTGCAGGATTTATATTTGGACTTGATAGAACACTTTATTCACTACTTACATATTTTATTACTTTTAAAGTAATAGATATTGTATCAGAAGGTTTAGAACAAGCAAAAGCTGCAATGATAATAACTGATCATGCAGAAGAGTTAACAAAAGAAATATATAAGAGATTAGGTAGAACAACAACAAAAATAAAAGGTGAAGGTGCAATATCAGGAGAAAAAGAAATATTATATTGTGTATTAACAAGAATTGAAGTACCTGAACTAAGAAAAATTGCAGAAGAAACTGATGAATCTGCTTTCATTACTATTACTGAAATTTCAGAAATAATCGGAAATCATATTAAGTCAACTAAAAAAATTAAATCTATAAATAAAAAGTAGGCTTATAATAAGCCTACTAAATCATTTCTAGATTTTAGATATGGAAAAATGTTCATTATATCCATTAATCTACCTTTAAAGTAATCTTTACTTTCAGAATCATTAACAATTATACTTATATTAATAAATAATTGTAAGTCTATTATATATGATTCTACTAGTGTATTAATACTTGAGTATTGATACACTTTTTCATTTGTAGATATAATATTTAGTCTATTATCAACATAAGACTTTAAATAGTTATTAGAAATATCCTCTGCTAAACTATAAGCAACTTTTAAATCAGTTACAATTCTATTTAATACGCCAATATTATTCATATTTAATTTATCCATTTCTCTATATAATATCCATAGCTAGGATCAGCCATAACCATAACTCTTATATCTAAATCTAATATATTTTCTTTAAATTTATCAAACTGATTAGAACTTATAACTAAATAATTAGTATTAAGTTCATTTATCCCTAATATTTTATTTATACTACATCCACTAATATCTAATGATTCCAATTGTAATTTACTTAATTTTTTTAAATTTTGGAATGTAAGATCACTAATATATAATCTCTCTAGATTATTAAGTTTAACAATATATGATAAATCAAAATTTTTGCAATTAATAATTCTAAGTGATTTAATATTTTTTAATTTATTCATATTATTAATATCAAATTTACAATTTCTAAAAACTACATTTTCCAAGTAATCTAAATCGCTTAAGACATCTATTAAATTATCATTTATAACAACATCAGCAATTTCCAAATATTTTAAATTTTTAAAATTCTGTAAATCTTTAAAAGAAACTTTTTGTTTATTGCCTTCATAGTCCTTGCCATCAACAGTTAAATATTCAATTAATAAATAATCTGCTATTAAGAACTCATCTTTTTGGAAAACTTCTTTTAAATATTTGTTTATTGACTCTGTTAATAACTTCATGTATATCACTTTCCTCTTAATAATCTATATACATTATACACTTTAAAAGATAAGAGGTGTGCACCTAAATAGTCTTAAGGTGTAAAGAAGTGTTAACTATTTATTATAAAATGCTTTATATGCCTTATACATCATGTAAATATCAAGTTTTCCTGATACTTCGTATGGAGAATGCATTGATAGAATTGGTACACCACAGTCAATAACATCCATACCTTTATTGGCAAGAATAAATGCAATTGTACCGCCACCACCAATATCAACTTTACCAAGTTCAGTTATTTGATATGGTATATTTTCTTTTTCTAAAATGCATCTTACTTCTGCAACAAATTCAGCATTAGCATCACTTGCTCCACTCTTACCACGACTTCCTGTATATTTGTTTAATTCTACACCATTATTAATATATGATGAATTAAATAAATCACTAACATCTTTATATTGTGGATCAACTGCTGCACCAACATCTGCTGATAACATTTTTGATTTAGAGAATATTTCATTAATTAAATATGCATCTTTTCCAGATTTAGTTATTAACATAGTAATAAATGTATCAAAAACATTAGACATCATTCCTGTATTACCATAACTACCTATTTCTTCTTTATCTGCAAAAATACTAACCACAGTTTTTGATATATTTGTAGTATTTAAAAGTGCCTCTAAATTAGCATATGAACATACTCTATCATCTTGCCCATATCCTGCAACCATACTTCTATCAAATCCCAAGCTTTTTGCTTTAAATGCTGGAACAACTTCTAATTCAGCACTTAAGAAATCATTTTCACAAATATTATATTTTTCATCTAAAATATTCATAATATTTTTCTTTATACTATTTTCCTTATCATCTAATGGCACATTACCAACTAATAAATTAAGATTTTCACCATTTATACCTTCTTTTAATTTTAGCTCATCTTGTTTTTGAGATAAGTGAGGTAGTAAATCTGTAATAGTAAATGTTATATCATCATCCTCACCAATATTAATATTAATAACACTACCATCAGTTTTTGCAACTACGCCACGTATACTAAGTGGAATACAAGTCCATTGATATTTCTTTATTCCACCATAATAATGAGTTTTTAAAAGTGCTAAATCAGTATCCTCATATAATGGATTAGGTTTTAAATCTAATCTTGGAGAATCTATATGACTTCCAATTACTTTTATACCATCAGTTATATCACTTCCTATAATTGCTGCATATATAGACTTATTTCTATTAACATAATATACTTTATCGCCACATACTAAAGAATCTACATCTTGAATATTTTTAAACCCATTATTATCAAGTTTATCCTTTATATATTTAACAGCTTCACGTTCTGTTTTTACTTCATTTAAAAATTTGATATAGTTATCTGAATAAGAAAAAATCATTTTCTTTTCTTCATCATCTACATTTAACCATTTATTTTTCATAATATTCCTCCTAATTATAATATTAACATTATCTTAAATTTAATAACAAAAAAGATAAAACTAAAATTCTATCTTTTTAACTTTTTGTAAATAACACTTTCCACACATTGGTACATATTCAATATCTTTATTTGCACCATCTATTTCTACAACGTTACCTTCATATACAAATTCATCATTTACTTTTCTACCAACAAATCTTGCAACCTTATTACACTGACACATAGTTTTTAATTCTTCAAGACTATCTGCTATTTCTAGTAATCTAAGTGAACCTTCAAATGCTTCCATTCTAAAATTATTTCTAAGTCCATAACATAAAACTGCAACATCTAATTTTTTTGATATAAAAAATAATTCATCGACTTGATTTCTAGTTAAAAACTGAGCTTCATCTACTAAAATGCATTCTAATCTTTTAGGATTCTTTTTCTTAATAACATCTCTAACAATTTCTAAAACTGAATCTTCACTACCAATTAGTGCATCTACCTTTCTTTCCATATTTGTTCTAGAAAGAAGTTTATCATTATTTTTAGTATCAATCTTTGGTTTCATAACTATTACATCCATTCCTACCTCTTCATAGTTATATGCAGTACGCATTAAATCAATACTTTTACCACTATTCATTGTGCCATATTTAAAATGTAATTTTGCCATAACCTTACCCGACCTTTCCATATCATTATAGCATAAAAAAAGATAATTACTATCTTTTTTCAATTTCTATCATTGATTCTTTCCAATTTATATTTTTCTCAATGCCCAACAAATCTGTTATAGTTGATGCTAAATTGGCAAGTCCAAAATCACCATCTTTTATTTTTATATTATCTATATTATTACCATAAATAATAAACGGTACTGGATTAGTTGTATGCGATGTCTTAACATCACCTTTCTCATTATACATTTCTTCTGCATTACCATGATCTGCTAAAACTATTAAAACATAGTTAGTATCATTAACTGCTTCCATTATTCTTCCAATATTTCTATCAACTGCTTCCATAGCTTTAATAGTAGCATCATAATTTCCAGTATGACCTACCATGTCTCCATTTGGAAAATTGCATCTTAAGAATCTATATTTATTAGATTTTATAGCATCAATTAACTTATCAGTTATTTCAAATGATTTCATCTCTGGCTTTTTATCAAATGAAATTATATCACTTGGAACTTCTTCATATGTTTCTAAATCTTCATTAATTTTATCTATTCTATTTCCATTCCAAAAATATGTAACATGTCCAAATTTTTGTGTTTCAGATACAGCATATTCAGAAATACCAAATCTACATAATTGTTCTGTTAAAGTATTATTTATTTTAGGTGGCTCTAGTAAATAATTTTTAGGTATATTTAATTCTTCATCGTATTGTAACATACCTGCATACATAACTTTAGGAACTCTAATACGGTCAAATTTATCAAAGTTTTCTTCATCAAATGCTCTAGATATTTCTATAGCACGATCACCTCTAAAATTAAAGAATACTACACTGTCATGGTCTTCTATTGTACCTACAGGTTTTCCATCATTAACTATAACAAAACTATCTAAATCTTGATCTATAATACCTGGGTTTTCCTTTCTATATTCATTTATAGCTTCTTCTGCACTATTAAACTTATTAGCATCTCCAAGTACATGTGTATGCCATCCTTTTTCTACCATAGACCAATCAGCTTCATATCGGTCCATAGTAATTTTCATTCTGCCTCCACCTGATGCAATAACAGCATGGAAACTATCATCATTTAATTCATTAATCTTATTATTTAAAATATCAATATATTTTAAGGCACTATCTTTTTCTACATCTCTACCATCTAATAATGCGTGTACACAAACTTTTTTTATACCAGCCTTTTTAGCTTCATCTAGCATTACTAACAAATGATTAATATTAGAATGAACGCCACCATCTGATAACAATCCAATAAAATGCATAGTATTATTTTTAGCATATTCTACCAATCTGTTCCATGTTTGTGATTTAAACAAATCTAAAGAATTAATTGCCTCTTCAACTAATTTAGCTCCTTGTGAATATATTTGTCCACATCCCATTGCATTATGTCCAACTTCACTATTACCCATTTCACCATCATTTGAAAGTCCTACATAAGTACCATGAGCTTTTATAAGTCTATTTGGATAATTTTTCATTAAATAATCAAGGTTAGGTGTATTAGCATTATATAATGCATTTCCAAATGTTTTATTTGTTATACCTACTCCATCCATTACTACTAAAACAACATTTCTATCCATCTTTATCACCTATTATTATTATACAAACTTTTTAAAAATAATAAAAGAAGAATATTTCTATTCCTCTATAAACACTCTAGGTACTCTATCTGATATAGTACTAATAACTTCATAATTAATTGTTTTATATTGTTTAGCAATATCATCTACAGTTATTTCACGATTATCCCAAATGTATACTGTATCACCAACTCTTACATCTAAATCAGTAACATCAATCATGCAACTATCCATACAAATATTACCTACAATATCAACAACTCTACCATCAACTAATACCTTTCCTTTTTTAAATAAACTTCTTCTTAAACCATCAGCATATCCTATTGGTATAGTTGCAACTTTCATTTTCTTTTTAGAGATATACTTTCTACAATATCCTATAGATTCTTTTTTATCTAATTCCTTAACAAAAGAAACTTTAGTTTTTAATTTGCATACTGGTTCAATATTTATATAATCATTAGATCCTTTAAATGATTCATAACCATACATTATAATACCAGGTCTAACAGTATTAGAAACTCCATCATCATAATTAATTAAACCATTAGATGCAGATGAATGAATATACTTAATATTTTTAAAATTATCCTTTACAATATTAACTGCTTTTCTAAACAAATATAATTGTCTCAACGTATATTTATCATCAATATCTGCTGATGACAAATGTGTATAAATACCCTCTACAATAATATTTTTATTTTTCTTAACTTCCAATATAAAATTATCTAAATCAACTAATTTAATACCTGTTCTATTCATTCCAGTTTCTATTTCTAAATGTACCTTTAATTTCTTATTAATTAAACTTATTAAATTTTTATTAGATAATCCTATAGTAATATCATATTTAATTGCATCTGCTACTTCATCGCTACTAATAGGATTTAAAACAAATATTTCTTTTTTATATCCAAGTTTTCTTATTTCAATAGCCTCATCCAAAATTGCCACTGCAACTATATTGAAATTATTAAGTACATCTAACCTCTTATTTATATGAGTACCATAACCATTTGCTTTAACTACAGGCATTAATTCTTTTTTACCAACATATTTTTTTATATTTTTAATATTATTATAAAATTTATCTAAATTAACTTCTAAAACTGTGCTTCTCATAACCATCACCTTATAAAAGATATGCATATAACATAATATATATGAATATTAAACATCTTTTCTAAAACTATTATATCACAAAAATAAAAAAAGTGAATTTTGTATAATCCACTTTTATAATTCAATTAATTCATATTCAGTTGAGCCTAAACCTAAACTTTCAGCATACTCAGTAATATGTCTACCAACTCTAGAGTCAATTCTTTCTTCTATAGCTTTAGTACCTTTTTCATTAGTATTCCAAATAGCATCAATAAATGCTTGATCATTTGCAACAGGATCAAGTGATGCAAAAATACCAATATCATTTATAACAGCATCACCTTGATTAGAGTCACAGTCACAATCAAGACTAATTCTATTAGCAACTGTTATATAGACAATTTTTTTATTATTATCTTTTAAGTAATTTGCAACTGCTGTTGCAGCTTCTGCCATAGATTCTATAAAATCCTTTTGTTCATACTTAACCATCCAGCAAATATCAGGATTTTCAGTTTGTCCACAACTATGAATATATGCCTTACCATTACGTGATGCAATACCAATTGATTGATTCTTTAAGTTTGCACCAAACCCACCCATAGCATGTCCTTTACCATGTGCAAGATTAAGTATAGAATCATAATTCTTAAAGTTTTCACCAATAATATCATACTTTAAATGTTTACTATTACTAGGTGTAGGTATTTTAAATTCACCATCACCATCCATAATATCAACATCTGCAATTGATGTAAAACCATGTTCTTCTGCAACTTTCAAATGTTCTTCCTTGGTGTTTCTTTTACCAGGATATGCCGTATTACATTCTATAATTGTACCATTTAATTTTTTAACTAGAGGTCCTATTAAATCTGCTTTCAAATAACCTTTTGATCCAGCTTCTCCCGTAGAAACTTTTACACCTACTTTACCATCTAGATTAACACCTAATGCATCATATATTTTAATTAATGATTCACTAGATATATCTTTAGTAAAATAAACTTTAGATTTCTCCATATTATCCTCCTATTGTTATAATTATTATAACATAAATATTATTAACAAAAAAAAAGAAAGTTTTAACTTTCTTTTTAATTTATAATATATTTAATATTCATGATTCTATAAGTATGTGTATATGTAACACCATCAACTATATTTGATTCTGTAATCTCACTATAGTATGTATCGTATGTTACATTACCAAAGTCATGTGCAACTTCATACATTTCATGTTCTACACCGTCTATAGTTTCAGTTAAATAAGATGTACCTAAACTACTTATTTCTGATGTAGATTCACCATGTACAATTTTGTTTATTTTATTTATTGCATCTATTGCACTAGAATCACTTACACCTTCTGGAATTGATAATACTATTTCATTACCAGCTTTAATTTCATAAGCATTAAAGTATGTTTTTGTATTTAAGTTATCATCAACACCAATTTGACTAGGTGAATAAATATTATATAAAACATTTAATGTAGTACTATCTGATTTAGTATATGATTCAATATGGAAATCACTAAATG
>AUXO018776048.1_pt1 | contig 12673 bp, 13 predicted proteins | sample 768731 | NCBI WGS metagenome assembly AUXO01 (sample SAMN02715735, study PRJNA202380) | gut metagenome | biome: sheep rumen | host: Ovis aries | place: New Zealand: Palmerston North | reverse complement strand
GTGTCAACTACAACCAAAGATGCTGGTTCAAATGGAAGTAACGCCTTAATGAAAGACGAACCAATGGAACCAGCACCACCGATAACAAGAACAGATTTGTTCTTTATTCTATTTGTAAGTATGTCCGAATTATTTTCAATATCACTGTAGAACATTGAGGTGGAACGTTTAATAACGACGTCATTAATGAAACTATCTAACCTAAACAACTATGCTTTTCCCTTTCATTTATTTATTTTTTTATAATACTCAAAAACCTTTTATAATGTTTTTTTATAAAGACTGCAAGCACTAATATATAAAAAACAATAAAAATGTATCGCAAAAAATTATAAGAAAACAAAAGATTAACAATCATAGAAAATACAAAAACAATTATCAAAGAAACAACTATTGTTTTTCCTTTATATACTTTCATCAAACCCATTCTATGAACCAACAAAGAGTGAAAAACAAGTAAAAATAAGTAACTAACCATTGTTGTATATGCGGCAGCAACATATCCAAACATAGGAATAAATATAATATTAAGTATAAAATTTAGTACGGCAGCAAAAGCACTAGCAAATGCCATGCCTATTGTCTTCTTTTTAAACTGTTCAATATTTACAAACATTGTATATATAAACTGGCATACAAACCCAAAAGCAACTGGAGGCATTACGTATATTGCACTCATATACGCTTCCCCACCCATAATTAACAAAACCTCCGGTGAAATTAGTATTAGTCCACATGCAAAGAAAGAAAAACCCTTAACATATATATCAGAAAACCCACATATTTCTTCATACGATTCTTCCTCAAGTTTTTCGCCGAGCCATGGAGAAAACGCTGTATTCATCGACGTAATCAACAATGATACTATTGCCCCACAACTATACGCTAGCGAATATAAGGCATTTTCTTCCGCGCCACATATTTGAGTAATCATAATCCTATCTAACACATTAAGAACCATTAGTGATAACAAATGCGGAATAAAAGGCAAACAAATCGGCAACGCATACTTCCAATACTCTATTCTTACCCTTCTCCCTTTTATAATCATATAAATACCAAGTGCAATCCCGATAACAATTGTCAAAAATGAGTTACCTATAATTCGACCCGTCAATTTATCAGTCATTGCATATACAAGAACTATAGAAAGAGCAGTATTACCGATTGAAATAATCAAACTAAGAAAAACAGATTTTTTATATTCATATTTGTATCTCTCTCTTGTCTGAAAAATCTGAACAATGCTATCAAACAAAATATATACCATCATTATATTCAAATAAAAAATGCTTAATCCAGTTAATGATACAATTTCCGTTGAGAAGACATTTATAATAACTATCCATAACAAGGATGAACTCACACTTAAAACTGTTGTTGACAATATATACGTATCAAAATCATCTTTAAAATCCGTTTTGGCGCTAATAAAAGTAGAGTAAATATTTAATGTGACAACAATAGTAGCTGTCATCAACCACGAAGTATAATTACTATATAATCCGTATTCTTCCTTTGTAAGCATTCTTGCAAAAACAGGTGTCGAAATAAATACCATACTTTTCATTATAAAATTGGCAAATGTATACCACGCACCAGATTTTAATGCTTTTACATTGTTATTACTCATTTCACTCTGACAAATACTTTTCCTTTATTGTTTTAAGATTATCAACCAATTCCTCATAACTCTTAGGCATAAAAAACTTGCTCTTATCTTTATACATATTATAAACGCCTTTAAAAAAAACATCTAATGCTTCAGGAGGTTTATAAACACTTTCATCCATGTAACATAACAACAATACCACAGGCTCCTTATTAAAAATAACTTTTGGATTAACTACTGTTGTTGACATTATAGATATTAAAATCATATTGTCTAAATCATAAGAAAGGTAGTCTATATCAATAGGTACATCTTTGTTCGCATAAAACTCTACACTTTTATCATACTTATAATCTTTTACCGCTCTTGGATGAGGTTTTATTATCACATTTGAAGCGCCTAATTTTTTTATTATTACGTTATTCCAAAAATCAACTTTTTTTAAGGCCTCATCCCCATCAATTATCTCCTCTCTGACCGTATCAAAATATATAATTTTATTATTATATGTAGAATAATCTCCACGCTTAAACACGTCACAATATCTTTTATAATATTCTTTATCAACTTCATCAACAAACGGTATCTTTATTATCTTTCGATCTTCGAGACTTTCATCATCTAATAATACAGGACGAAACAGATAAACATTCAATCTTTTTTTAGAGGCCTTTTTCCCAAACATAATTCTGCATATTAGCAAATTAATAGGATTAAACTTTTCGAATTGTTTACTATAGCTACCCGTTCCTTCTTCGTACATATAATATCTAGTAGGATAATTATGCTTAATATAATAATACCTAATTAATCTAAAGCATAATTCAGTATCTGGGATAAGCAACTTATTATATATCACATTTTTATCTACGAATGATGAAACAATATCATCTATATTGATATACGTGGTAATAACATTGCAATATAGTATAAACTTACTTATAACTGAATTCTTCTTCAATTTATTATTTGTTTTATATAGTTTTTTAGAATTCATTATAACTACTTTTCTAAACAAATGTGTTTTTTCAATATTACTTGCTATTACTCGATAATCGCCATACTTATCAGAAATATATAAATCAGCCGAACAATCATCGTGTAACTGCATATGCATACAAACAAACATTTGAAATGTTGTATTACAAAGATAACATCGTTCTACTTTTTTCATATAATCACCTCTTTATAAACAGGCATCTATTTCGTCTTTTTAAGTAAAAACATAAAAATGTCATAAACACTGGTGTTCCCAAACTACCGCCCCAAAAAACACTATCCGTAAGCCCTCTTACAATAAAAGAAATAAAACATACAACATATAAAAAATTCTTTTCTTTTATAGCTCTACAAAACGAATAAACTATTAATAAAATAATAAGTGCCAAAAATAATACTCCATTGTAAGCGTGTATACACAAAACAGAGTTATGTATATTCCCTTCAAATCTTACAATTTCAGGAATAGTGCTAAGAGGTGCGCCACATAATATATACATGCTACTCTCTTTACATTTTAACAAGTATGCTATCCAAATAGACAGTCTTCCATTATCGGACATCCCTCGTTCCGCGAAACCATCAAACATATTACTCATGCTAAATATATCTGAGTTTGTGATTATTAACATATATATTAAGATAATCAGTAATAATAAAAAAACAACAAACAAAAAAAAGGGGCGCTTTCTTTCCTTGTAGAGTTTAATTAATATTATAGATACTAGTAATATACCGCTAGATATTATTCCACCTCTTCCAATAGCAATCACACATAATATAAATGTCATTAACGCTGGCAGTATCTTTATTCTTCCTTTTGCCTTTAAATAATATAGCGTCAATGAAAACATCAACATTATAGACACATAGTTCCTAGAACTATCGGAAAAGATGGCGTTCATATCACCAACGGTAATATATTTCGCCAATATGAAGAATATAGCACTGTAAGTAGCAATCAAAAAAGGTGTTTCGTCAATTATATCCAACAAAAAAAACAGCGCAACAAAAAAACTAAGCGAAAGATATATTATAGTATATAACCTTTGATTACCTACAACTACTGTATTATTAAGAGCTGTTATAATAAATAAGAAAAAAAACAATAATATCTTTATATTGATTAACCCTTTTTTCTCAATAAGAAAGAGACCTGTACATACGGTTAATACAAACAATCTAATTATTGTGACATATGGAGAGCTATGAAAATAATACAAATCCATTGTCAAAAAAACTAACAATACAAACGTATTATACAAAAGCTTTTTATTTAATTGTATCCTTCCAATTGTTATAGTATTGTCCATCATATTCTTATTTTTTATATTATTCGTTAAAACGTCTTATACCGTCGTCCAGCTAACACTATTTCAAACATTGATAAATCTTTTTCTAAAGAGTATAGTAAAATAGAATAGTTTTTCTCACAAATAGTTTGATTATCTTTTCAATCTTCCTTTCATTTTTAGATACGCCTTAAAAAGCTTAATATCATCTTTTGTTGTTAATTTTATATTTTTGTCCGTTCCTGCCGCAAAATACAGTTTTTCGCCTAAATCTATCATCATTGTATTTGTGTATGACGAGCCATAGATTCCAATTTCCTTCTCAAAAGCAGTGTGGTATGCCTTATCAAGTAATCCGAACTGATAAGCCTGCGGTGTAGCGACTCTTTTTATTCTCTCTCTTCTAACAAAACTATTTGATTTATCTTCACTCTCCTTGTTAACAACAAATATTTGCTCATTATATGAAGTAGATGTAATTCCATTTCCATACTTCTTCGCTTTTCCTATCACATCTGAAAGTACTTCTTCTGTAACAATTGGACGGATTCCATCATGGATTATAACTACATCATCTTCTCGACATTCACCTTCAAGCTTATATACCCCATTTCTTATTGATTCCTGCCCTGTATTCCCGCCCGGAATAACCCAATTAAGTTTGCTAATGCCATATTGAATGGCATAAGCTCTTATAACATCAGTCCATCCTTCAATACATACAACGCCAATTGTATCTATTAATGGATGTTTTTGAAAGTTTTCTAATGTATACACTATAATGGGTTTGTCATATATACTTATGAATTGCTTGGGAATATCTTGACCCATTCTTTGTCCACTTCCACCTGCAATAATAATAGCTGTATTCACGATTCATCCTTCCTCTTCTTTTTTTTACTTTAACCATCCACTCTGAGAATCACTTAACATATACCTAAACAAATCAATATCTTCATCTGTTTCAATTTTAATATTCTGATCTGAACCTGTTGCAAAGTAAATCTCTTTCCCAAGCTCCACCATCATAGTATCGCTGTATGAACTCGAACTAAGAGCAATTTTTTTACTAAAAGCTTCCTTGTACGATTCTAGAATTTCCTTATATTTATACGCCTGCGGTGTAGTTACTTTTCTAATAGTGTCTCTATCTATATAAGAATTTGTTATCCTGCTATCAAAATCATCCACATAAAACATCTGCTCACTATACCTAGTAGCTGCAACAGCATTTCCTCGTATATGTGCGACCCTAAGCACATCCGTCAGTACATCTCCATCCAGCATAGGTCTTGTTCCATCATGGATAATTACGGTGTCATCATCGCTTACTTCCCCTTTAAGATTGTAAATACCATTTCTAATAGATTCCTGCCCTGTATTACCACCATTGATTATCCAACTCAACTTATCTATGTTGAATTGTCGTGCAAATGCTCTTGTCGCATCTTGCCATCCATCAAGACAAACAACTTCTATTGCGTCTATCTGTGGATGATTTTGAAATCTTTCAAGCGTGTATATAAGAATTGGTTTATCATTAATGCTAATAAACTGAATAGGAATTCCCTGACTATCAATGTCCTTATTTCCTCCTGCAAGAATAATAGCAATGTTCATTTTCTCTCTCCTCTATTCTCGAATATATTATTTTCTATCATTTCTATCTGTCTAATTCGTAATTCATGATGTATTCCCAAGAATTCTGTATCAATAAATCTGCTCACACATTCTTTTACCATGTCATAGGAAATAAAATCTTGCCCAAACGCAATTACATTTGCATCATTATGCTCACGCATTCTTTTTGCAACTACACTGTTATATGCCAAACCGCATCTAATTCCTTTTATCTTATTAGAAGCAACGCTCATTCCTATTCCTGTACTACAGATTAATATTCCTCTTTCGCAATCACCACTCGAAACCATTTTCCCTACTTGATACGCATATATAGGGTAATCAACTGGTTCGTCTGAATTGCTTCCTACATCAGTAACTTCATGACCGCATTCAATCAACCAATCAACAAGCTTATTTTTATATTCAATCCCTTTTCTATCATTACCAATTGCAATCTTCATATATAGAGTCTATCCTTCTACATCAATTTGTAACAATGCTTCCATAAATTCTTCCATATATTTTCTTCCCCAGATAGTTACTCGAAGAAGTCCGGCCGAATCTCCTTTTCCGCAAAATATAAGTATATTTCTTCTTTTCAATTCATCAGTTATATATTCTGCTGTTTTATACTTAGGATATATACATATAAAACATCCCTCAGTAGGAACATATTGGTATTGCTCCTTGTCAAGCTCCAATAGTAAATAATCTTTACCCTTTTTAAAAGTATCTTTTAACTCATCTAGAACTCGATCGTAATTCTCTACAATAATATCTCCAACAAGAAGTGCCACGCAGTTTACAGTATAATGAGGTTTATAATTTTTTATATACTGTATGTTTTGCGCACTTGAAATAATAGCACCCATTCTTAATCCTGCTACAGAAAACATTTTTGAAAACGTTCTTAAAACGATTACATTCTCGTACTTTTCTATCAAATCAATGCAAGACTCTTCATAAAAATAATGATACGCTTCATCAACAATTACCATAGCATTATGTTTAGACGCTTTTTCAATCACCTTCATAATGTCTTCTTTCTTATATGCATTTCCAACAGGCATATTAGGATTAACTAAAGATACTAAGCTTGTAGTGTCATCAATTTGAGAAATCAATTTATTAATATCAAAAGAAAAGTCATCCTCATAACTTACATACTTTGCGCTTAACCCCGAAAGTTCAGCATAAACCTTGTACATTCCAAATGTAGGTGTGACACAAAGAATGTTTTTTCCTGGCTCACCGAACACCTTTATCACATATCCCATAGCAACAACGCTACCATCTGTTAAAGTAATATTTTCCGACTTAATACCAAGAACATTGGCATATTTTTCAGTAAATTCTATCTCCTCAGGATACATAGACAAATACTCCGGCGAAAGTCGCTCAATCATTTCGTCGTAAACCCATTTAGGCAAACCATCAGGGTTCTCGTTTTGATCAAGCCTCACATAAGAAAATCTCCCCTCCGGTTGACCATATCTGTAAAAATCTTTAATTATTGGATCTACGTAATACATATTATTCCTCCGAATCTATTATTAAATTATCATTCTTTCATTAACATAAGACACACTATTAATCACATATGTGTTGGTACCCGTTCACTTTCAGATGGTGGCTTCATATAATCTCCATATAACATTTTAAGATATGCATCATATTCTGAAATAATTGAAAGCTTTGTATCTTCAAAACTACACCGCTTTGTCTTGTCTAGCAAATCATTCGGAAAGCACAAGTCTAAGTACTTAAACTGATCATTATATGTAGCTATATATTTAGTTCTTTTTTTATTTCCAATTTGCGAAACCTTTTGATACCATTTCAGCTTTCTTTTTAGACTAAAAAATGAACCAATAAAATATGTGACTTTAAGGCAAATAATGTAAAAAACATTTTTTGTACTATATTCCTTACTTTCTTTCATCATCCCCTGTAATAGTTTTATCAAAAACATTTTAATTTTTTTCAAAAACCAACAATCCGGCACATTATCCGTTACAAAAATATCGATAGTTGATGCCTTAAGTCTATGTCTTTTATCATTTTTTTTCTGAATTCTAGGGACCCATAGAATATGCTTTAATTCATATAAACTGCTGCTATTAGTTTTTCTAAACAAGCGAACAATTTTTTTATAATTATCACGATTAACCAATATATCTACATCATCATCCCAAGGTATAAAGCCCTTTTCGCGCACAGCTCCTAATAGAGTTCCGCCATCTAAACTATAAGAGATATTATTGTCTTTAAATATGCTATCAATATCTTTTAACATAGCAAGCAACTCCTCTTGCTTTTTATGCGTACCATATTTATCTATGCTTTCACTCATATTCTTATCCTTATTCATCAAAAACTATAGAAACGATTTCTCATTTCTATGAATATTACGCTCTATATCTAGGAAAAAAACCCTCACTTAACTCCTCATTTCTTAGAGAAGTCAAATAATCATACTTGTCTTTATCTAATATTTTCTTTCCAACATAAAACTCTTTGTCTTCACCTTTTTTATAAAAACTCTTTTTAAAGTCGTATAAAGGTCCTTCTTTTGCACCGAGGCCTCCACCTAAGTGTAGCCACTTATAACCTTGTTCACAGCCCCATTTTGCAGCTTCATATAATAGTTTGTTTGTTCCTGCATATCTTCTGTACTCAAATAACTGACCACTCAAATGGTAATTCATTAGATTACCAGCATAAATCATGATGGATGATGCAATAGGTATATCTTCCAAATATGCAGTAAATAGAGTATAATATCCTTCCAAATCATTTCTTATACTTTCAAAAAATTCCTCATCAAAATAATAATAATCGGTTGCATCATCATTGTTCATGGTTGTCTCATAAATCTTTTGAAAAACATCAAAATCTTCTTTTGATGTTCCAGTTTTTATAACAACACCCTCTTTATCAGATACACGAATATGTCTACGATTACTAGGGCTAAACCTCTCCCATATAGCCTCATCGTCGTCTAACTCAATTGCAACTGTATTGCCAAGCATCTCTCTATCATACAGCTCGTTATAGGAATGTAATGCATTTTCCAAAACAGGGTGAAAGCGAACAAATTCACAAATAATATTATTATCCTTGCACCAATTTTCATACTCACTTTCAAAAGCAGCATAGTCTTTTAGATCGCCTTCAAAGTACCAACCTCCATATCCGTAAGGTGTTGTTATATCGTAGTATTCATCTTTATCAATTACCCCACTAAACCTACTATCATCAGCAACATCTCGCATCATTACAACATTAATTCCATGTACATCTTCTGAATTATAATAAAGTAATAACGGTTTTCCATCTCCATGGATTTCAAATGCCTTAACATAGCCACTTAAATAGTAAACATCATATTGCCGAAAAGAACGAACTGTGCTATCCCATTTCTCAAATTGATCCAATGTAAATATTTCCAACATAAATTTTATCCTCTATACCTAATCATCATATTCCCCAGACAATAAATTAAGAACTTCCTTTGGTATTTGATTATTAGTTTTATAAATAAAATAATTAGTATCAAACGACTGATTATTAATAATCTCTTTCAATTCTTTGGTTTTTTCATTCTTTTTATAAAGCCAAGAATACCGCTCACATTCTTCAAATAATTTTTTAAACTGTTTTGTTTGCTCAGAAACAAAAATCACACCACAATAATTCTTTTCAAACTCTTTCCTATCAGGAAATGAAAATGAGCCAATCGCAATTTCTATTGCTCCTATTATGTACGGATAACCAGTACTTAATTCTGTTAACGGATACGCAATATGATCTCCTCCTGACCTTGCATTTAACTCGATCAAATATATCTGTTCATTAACTATTTTTATTTCCGTATGCGAAGTAGAATTATCAACACCCACAGTTCCCAATAATTCTGGAATTATTCTATCAATTTTCAACCTGACATCTTTTGATATTTCTGCCGGTTGCATGTGACCAAGCTCTACACAATGAGGTGGTCCTGAAGATATTTTCTCTGTTACTTGAATAACCATATGCTTCCCATGACTTGATATACTTTCGACAGAATATTCTTTGCCTCCATCAATGTACTCTTCGATTATTAATCTGTTCTTCGATTCAGGCATACTCTCCACAGCATATTCAATAGCCATCTTTAACTCATCATTATTGTTCGCGACTGACACGCCACGCTTTCCGCCCAAAGATGTCGGCTTAACAACAACAGGATAAGATACATCTTCTGGAATATGATCTCCTATCGAATAAACACAATATTGAGGTTGATATAGGTTTTTTACAGCTTTCGCTTTCTCTCTAACAAAGTCTTTGTCTGTAATCTTTTCTGATATGTCAATTGGCATACCTGGAAGACTAAGAGCCTCTGAAACTATTGCAGCAATATGAATTGTTAACTCAGTTGTAGGCAAGACTCCATCTATACCAATCCTTTTGCACTCTTCGACAATTCTTTCTGTATCAAAAATCGAAATGTTATGATGTTCATCAGACATTCCAACGACACGGTCATTTAAATCATTTGAAAATGAATGGGTCTCTATGCCCATTTTCTTTGCATTTTCAACAATAATAACCGCCATTTCTCCTGAACCTATTATGGCAATCTTCTTGTTATTTGATGTATTCATCTATAATCTCCTAACAAACTGTATACGTTCCTTATTAAACCGATGCTTTTTATAGAAATTACATGCTCCGTTGTTTGTTGCTTCTGCATGCAAAAACAATTTGTCATAGCCTCTTTCTTTTGCAAGATACTCTATCTTCTTCATCAACTCGGAGCCAATATTCATCCCCCGATAATTCTTATTTACATGCAGTATACTAATATATAATCTATCCTTGTCATCTCTAAAAGGATATTGATATGACCACAGGAATCCTATTAACTTATTTTCATCAAAAGCCCCTAGAACTATTGCTTTATCCTTTTCAATATATTCATATAATTCTTCAGTTTTTTTTTCTGCATCACCATATTGATATGATGACTCATAGTTAGACATTTTGATGCTCTCATATATGTATTCCGTTATATCTTCTTTATATGAATCAACGTCTTTATTCAGTAATTGTCTTACTAACATAATCAATCTTCCTTATAACTATTTACCACATCTACCATATACATCATTTCATCTACACCATACCTTTGATCAATTGGAAGACTGAGTACTTCTCTATATATATATTCAACAACATCCGAGACGGAAGATATACTATCTGGTTTAGGCCAAATTATTGGGGCATATATATTATTATTTCTCAAATAGGACTGTAAATCATCCCTATTGTCAGTAATAACTGTTATATATAATGGTACATCCTTATCCGATAGTGGCGGAGTCACTATTGATAAAAACGGATTATTGATATTTTCATATACCAATGCGTAATTTTCTCTTCTTTTACGCTTCAGTTCATTTACATCAAGCGACATCAAAATGCCTTTTGACCTTTTTGACATACAATAATATCTATTTTCATTGTCTAATATATTCTCCGCATCAGCAAATTCTTTTAAGAATGTATCTTTAGAGCCTATACTTCTTGTTATATAATCATTTTTACTCTGAAATGCTAGGATTTTTTTATTTACTAATTCTATATGTTCAAGACTAGTCTTCTCATTTTTAAATGTCTCTTCTGTTTTTATGCAAAAACCACCATCCGGAATCGGACCCCACTTGCGAAAACTTCCAACCACATAATCGGCTGGCAATACTTTAAACCCACTAAACAAGCTTTGTGTCCTATCTTCAATAACAATACAATCTTTTGATTTTGCTTTTTCTATCACATCAATGGCATTGGATAACGTATCAAAGCCAAAATATCTATGAAGAAAAATAATATCAGGTTTTACATTTTCAATTAACTCATTGAAATAATCTAGATCAATCTCTAAATCAGCATTAATTTCATAGAAAAAAACCTCAATGCCGCTGTCAACAAAAGGCTGTATCACGGTATGACATGTATATGCTGGCAATAATACTTTTAACAAATCGTTTTTATTACATTTAATATCTTCAATTACATATGCTATCGATGCCCTACCTGTAGAAAAAAAAGCAACGTCTTTACCATAAATACCAAAGTTAGATATATCTATAGGTTTTTTTTTCTTCATTCCAACATTCCTAATATCTAACCAAAAATTACTACCTATTTCATTGAGCATATGCATTTTCTCTTTCTTCGTTTAATGGAGAATGCAAGATAATTTCTTCGCCATCAACCATGCAGTAATATCTTCCTTTCTCATCTTTTCTTGCGGCAGAAACATCTGCTATATCTTTTTTTTCAATAACATTTTTTATAGTTTTAATAATAATATTGACATCTCTCTTAAACGTAATCGAATTAACATATTGAAGATCGTAATTAAAAACATCTTCCCAACTAATAAAACTACGTCCACATATCTGTGCAAGACCCGTAAGTCCAGGTCTAACATCATGCCTATGCCTCTCTTTTGATGTGTAGTAAGGTAGATACTCTAACATCAACGGTCTAGGGCCTACAATACTCATATCACCTTTGATAATATTGATTAACTCAGGTAATTCATCTAAGCTTGTACTCCTAAGCAACTTACCAAAGTCTGTTAATCTATCTTCGTCTGGAAGTAATTCTCCGTTACTGTCAGTCTTGTTAGTCATAGTCCTAAACTTATATAACTTAAAGATTTTTTCATTAAGTCCGGGACGTTCTTGTGTATATATGACTGGGCTTCCAAGTTTATTCCTCACAAGCAGAGCCGTTATTCCCATAACTGGACTAAGTACTATCAAAGCTCCTGTTGACAGAGCAACATCAAACGCCCTCTTAAAGTATTTCTCATATACACCGCAAGGTTTATATTTATTAGTATATCTACTCAAAACACTCCCTCACAACTTCTATAATTCTATCCTGCTCACTTGCAGCCATCTTATTATCACTCGGCAGGCACAGACCTCTCTCGAATATATCCATACCTACATCTGTTGCCTCGCCTTCTATGTAAGCATTTGTCATTGCCCTTCCATTGCCATTTCTCGTAACAAAAGCATTCATCCTATATATAGGTTGCATATGCATAGGCTTCCATAATGGTCTTCCTTCAGCATTAAGTGAT